>JAESGR010000235.1_pt1 | contig 70046 bp, 63 predicted proteins | sample 9269771 | NCBI WGS metagenome assembly JAESGR01 (sample SAMN15739572, study PRJNA653492) | algae metagenome | isolation source: Chroococcus sp. CMT-3BRIN-NPC107 and co-occurring heterotrophs from well... | place: USA: Clark Mountains Wilderness, California | collected 2010-04-18 | reverse complement strand
CGATGATGGCACAGCGGGCACGGGGGCGCTCCTTCACACGGCAAGCCTGAAGACCTTCCCGTATGATCGCGCTCCCGTGCACCGCCATCACCACTTTCCCGTGCACCTATTGGCGCAGGCTCTAAGGAACGACGAGAGATCAACTCCTTATTCCCTTACTCCCTAAGCGATAGCGTCTTCCCCAAGCGCGTGAGCGCGCCTTCCCCCCGTAAAGTGGCGTAGCCCGCTTCCCCACTCCTATACTCCGGGCTTCGCTCGTCCCCCAAAACACGATGCCCGCCAGTGTCAGAGACGAGTGAAGCACCAACGCCGGGATTGACCGCTTTCGAGCGGCCCCCTTGCTCTACGTCCGGCGTGGGAGAAGTCCATGCGTCCGCCCCTGCAGCCGCCCAGATCTGGGTGTTCCTGGCGTTCCTGGCTCCGGCCCGTCCTGATGATGGTTGCCGTCTGGACCCTGCTGTGCGCGATTCCATCACAGGCGCGGGCCCAACCAATGCCGGACGCTCCGGCATCATTGCCGATTCCCCCTCCCCCACCGGCCGTCGTTCCCTCAGGCTTCACCAGCGTCGAAACGGCGCGCGCGCGCATTCATGTCGCGCCAGGAAGCGCGCAGGACGCTGATGCCTTCGCGCGCGACTGGGGGCTGCTGATCGATGACGGCATGGATCAACTCGACACCTTCCTGCAGCCTTTCGGTGACAAGCTGGATATTTATGTCTATCCGGATGACCTCGCGTTTGGCCAGGCAACGTCGAACGCGCGCTGGCCTGAGCTGGAGCCAGTCTCTGTGCTGGCCAACCCAGGCATCGGCGACCTGGCGGTCGATCTCCAGGCGTTCCAGCGCGCGACGCCGCTGGAGGCAGAGAACGCGCTCCGCCACGGGATGGCGCACGTTGCCATCCGAAATGCCTCGCGCGGGCGCGCGCCAAGGGGCTTCGATGAAGGGCTTGCCGCCTACTTCGAGCACCCTGTACCCGCGCAGATGGCGCGGCACGCGGCGCTGGTGCAGAACGCCCGCTCAAACGGTGATCTCCTGACGTGGTCTGATCTCAACCGGCCGCTCCCGCCCGAGGCGGAACCGGCCCAGATCATGGCCCACGCCTATGCGATGGTGGCCTACTTCATCGATCGCGATGGCGCGGGCAAGCTGGGTGAGTTTATCGGCGCTCTCAGCGGCGAGCCAGACTGGCGCGCGGTGATGCGGGAGACCTACAACCGCGCCCCGGCGGAACTGGAAGCGCAGTGGGTGGAGAACCTGCCGCGCTGGACGACCGGTGGCTGGCGCACCAACCTGCTGGCCGGGTTCGACCTGGAGCCAGCGCGCGATCTCATTGCCAAGGGGCACTACGCCTCGGCGCGGCGCGAACTGGAGCAGTCCCTGCGCCTCTTCACAGACCTCGATGATGAGACGGGGATCGAGTTGATCAATGACTTGATGGCGCAAACCGACATTGGCCTGCAGGCAGAGACGCTGATGGGCCAGACCCAGGCTTCGCTGGAACTGCACGATTACGACCGGGCCCAGGATCTGCTCAACCAGGCACAGAGCCAGTTCGAGCGGCTGGGCGGCGTGCAGGCGCCGGACGAGACGATGGCAGTCTACGCCGGTCTGTCGCAGCAGGGCCTGCGGGCGGAGCAGGACCTGGAGCGGGCGCGCGTCCTCTCCCGGCGCTGGGCGGACTACCCATTGGCCCGGCAAGCAGCGCTCAGTGCTGGCTCAGGCTACGCGGAACTGGGTGATGGCGCTGGGTACGAAAGCTCCGCCGCGGTCATGAAGGCGCTTGATGAGCGGCAGTTGCGGCTGGTCCTGCTGGTTGGGGGTCTTACGCTTCTGTCGGGCGCCTGGCTGGGGCTCTGGCTCTGGTCGCGCGGCAAGTCGCCGTTGGACTGGGAACACTGATGCAAACGACGCTCCCCCAGGCTGCCCGCCGGGTCGTCCTCCCGGCGCTGCCGGATGCGGCTCCGGATAAGGGGCGGGTCTGGCGCGAGTTCTGGCGCCCGTACTGGGCCTGGTCGGACGCTCCCCCGCCGGAGATGGCGACTGCTGACGCTCCCATACCGGGGCAGATCGGCCTGGCGGGAGAGGCCGTGGTCACGGGGATCGACCGCATCCGGCGCAACTTGTGGATCAGTCACGCCGCCGTCTTCATCTGTCGCGGGGTCTGGCTCGGATTGCTTGTAGCTTCGGTGTTGATGCTGATCGACCTGCTGAGCGGGCCGGTCTTCAATCCGCGACTGGCAGGCGCGCTCGGTGTGACGCTGGTGGCAGGTGGGGTGATCCTCGCCGCGCTGAGCAAGCCGGGAAGGCGGCGTACGGCCCAGATGCTGGACCGCTCCTTCCGGCTCCACGAGCGCCTCACGACCGCGCTCGATGATCTTGGCCTGGGTGTACCCGAGCCGGGTGGCCGCGCGCCGCTCATCTACCTGCAGATGGCGGATGCCGCGAACGCGGTCGCCATGCTGCGCGCCGATCACCGCCTGCGCCCGGCCTTTCCGGTGCGGGAGCTGGCGCTCATCGTCATCTTCGCGCTGCTGCTGACCGTGCTGGCCTTTGCAAGGGGTCTGGGCGGAGGGCTGCCTGCGCTTGCGACGGCGCGCGTGCCGGTCTTTACCCCGGCCATCGAGCGACCGGAGCCACCCCAGCCAACCGAGGCGGACGTCGCGGCGGCGGCCGCCCCGCCAACCGTGCAGGAGGTGCTGGAACGGCAGGATCGCTCGGCGCAGGCGCGGCGCGATCTGCAGCAGCTTGCCTCCGCGCTCTCGGACCATGCGGCGACCAGCCAGGCCGCCGCCGACATCTCGGCCGGTGATTACACGGCCGCCAGCGAACAACTGCGCCAGGCCGCCCAGCAGACGGCAAATCTCTCGCCTGAGGCGAAGCAGGCCCTGGCGGAGGATCTGCGGACGGCGTCCGAGGGCATGGACCCGGCCACGAACGGCCTGCAGGAGGCGACGCAGGGAGCGGCACAGGGCCTGGAGCAGGATCCCGCCGCCGCCAACGAGGGGATGCGCGGCCTGGCGGACGCCGTGGAACAGGCAGGTCAGGATGTGGTCTCGCAGAGCGACCTCGCTTCCGAGATGCGCAACGCTCGCCAGGCACAACCCGCGCAGAGTGGCGCCAGCAACGAAGGCAGCCGCGGCCAGGCGCCCGGTGAGCAGGGAGACCCCTCCTCCAACAGCGCGCAATCGAGCGCCAGCAGCAGTGATCCTGGCGCCGGGGCTGACGCCAGCGCCGGGAGTGAGGGCGGCAACGAAGGGGGCGCCCAGGAGCCGCAAAGCGGCGAAAGCGGCTCCCAGAGTGAAGGCAACCAGGCAGGCGGGCAGCAAGCCGGCGCGGGTGAGAGCGGCAGTGGCCAGGCACCCGGTGAAGGAGCGGCTGGTGGCCCGGGTGAGAACAGTGCCGGTGGGCAAGGCTCACCCGGTGATGAGGCGGCGGCTGGCGCTGAGGGCACCGGCGATAGCGAAACGGCGCGGCCGGGCGGTGGCGCCGGGACGGGACAATCTTCAGAGCAGCCCCAGGAGCTTGGCGGCGCCTCGACCTCAGCGACGGAGAACCAGGCCGGAGAGACCGCCGCCGCGCCGAACGTCACCGAGGCGAGCAGCGACGGTGATGGCGGCGGGGAGGGGCTGACCGGCGGCCCGCAAACAGGCAACCTGGAGCGCGTGGCCCTTCCCTCCTCCGACGGTGACCAGGGCGTGCAGACATCGCCCGATGGCGGCTCGGCGCTACCCGGTTCGGGCGCGGGGGTGACGGCGGGCTCCGGGTTCGCGACCCAGGGGGATGTGGGCGAGGCCGGCCCGGACTCCAATCGGGTGCCGCCTCAGCACCGGGACACCGTTGAGCGCTACTTCGGGGGAGGAAACCCGTGAGCGCACCGGCAGGCCGCCTTGCCTCCCTGCGGACTCGCGCTTCACAAGCGTTCCGCCCTGGCGAGGTTGCGCCCACCCCGGTGACCAGCACTGAGCCGCCCCTGCTCGATGAGCAGACGCTGGCTCGCCTGCGCCGCCTGTCGCTCAGTGCCGGGCGGGCCCGAACAGAGGGACTGGCCGGGGAGCACCGTTCACGGCGGCGTGGCTCCTCCCCGGAGTTCGCGGACTTCAAGCCCTACTCGCAGGGCGACGACTTCCGTCGCATTGACTGGAACACCTACGCGCGGCTGGGTGGTCTGTTTGTGCGCCTGAGCGAGGTCACGACAGAGCTTCCCGTGCACATCCTGCTCGACAGCAGCGCCTCCATGGACTGGGGAGGCGACCCAGAGGGCCCGACCAAGTTCGCCGCCGCACGCCGCCTCACGGCCGCGCTCGCCTGTATCGCGCTCTGGAGCTTTGACCGCCTGACCATCGTCCCCTTTGCCGAAGGCATTGGCACGCCGTTTGGCCCCGTGCAGGGGCGGACGCAGGTGACCCGCGCACTGCACTACCTGGAACACCTGGAGCCACTTGGCGGGACATCCCTGGCGCCGGCCGTGTCCACCTATGCCCGGGCGCGTAAGCGCCCGGGGCTGCTCCTGCTCGTCTCGGACCTGCTGAGCGGCGAGCCGGATGACCTGCAGCTTGCGCTGCACGACTTGCGCGGGCGGGGGTGGCAAACCGCCGTCCTGCACGTGGTCGATGACGCGGAGATCAATCCCACGGCGACCATGGACTGGCTAAGGCATGATCCGGCTGGCGCAGGCAGCCCGTCCATGGAACTGATCGACCGGGAGAGTGGAGAGATCCTGCGCATGACCATCGAGCAGGATGTGGTGGACCGCTACAGCAGCGCGGTGGCGGCCTGGCTCACGAGCCTGGAAGCGGCTGTCTCTGCCGAAGGCGCGGCCTACGCCCGCCTGCCCGCTGCCTGGGACCTGGGTGACCGCACCATCGCGCTGTTGTACGAGCAGGGGGTGCTGGCATGAGCCTGCTCGCTCCCCTCAGCCTGCTGGCGCTGATCGGCGTACCGCTGATCGTGTTGTTCCACATGCGACACACCACGCCTCCACAGCGGCCCGTTGCGTCGCTGCGCTTCTGGCAGGCCGCCGACCCGCGTCCCGCCGAAGAGCGCCGGCTGCGCCGTCCTCCGCTCAGCCTGCCGCTGCTGCTGCAGATCCTGGCGGTGGCGCTGCTGGCGTTCGCGCTGGCCCGCCCAGCCACGGCCAGCCAGATCGCGGCCTTCGCGCCAGGGCTGCACGGGGAGCCGCAACACCTGATCCTGCTGCTGGACGGCTCGACCAGCATGGCGGCTACCCCACCTGGCACGACACAGAGCCGGTGGGAAAGCGCCCGCCAGGAGGCGTTGGCTCGCCTGGCCCCTCTTCGCGAAGGCGATGTCGTCACATTCATGCTGCTGGGGGCGAATCCACTGACGGAAACGGCCTCCAGCAACGCGGGACGCGTTTCACTGCGGCAACGCCTGAGCAACCTGCCGCTGCCCGGCGGGCGGGCTGACCTCGATGCTGCACTGGCCCTCGCGGCGGACCTGCGCCTGCCAAACCTGGAGCGCTCACTTGTCCTGATCAGTGACGGAGCCGTGACGGTCGATCCCGGCGTGGCGGCAGCCTCTGGCGCGCCCATTACTCTGGTGGTGCCGGGTGGCCAGACGGAGGACCCTCAACGCGGCAACCTGGCCGTGACCGAGATTGCAGTGCGGCCGGCCACCGACGGCAGTGGAACCCTGGCCCTGTTTGCCTCGCTGGCGAACTACGGAACCGAAGCGGTAGGCACGTCGGTCACGGTCATCGGTGATGGACTCGACATCGGGCGCGGTGAGACGACGCTGGCGGCTGATGGTGAGCCGGTCGCACTGCAGTGGGTGCTGCCGCCTGGCGTGGGCGAGATCAGCGTCCGCATGGAAACGTCGGATCAACTTCCCGCTGACAACACGGCCACCATCCTGCCGCTGACTGACAGCGCTGTGGGCGGATCGATCGCGCCGCACATCCTGCTGGTGACCGATCTCCCTGGAGCGTTGGCGCGGGCGCTGATGTCCCTGGACAACGTGCAGGTGAGCGTCGAGCCGTCGGACAACGTGGCGGCCATCAGCGCCGCCAACTACGACCTCGCCGTCTTCGACCGTGTCGCGCCGCCAGCGGATATGGTGGAGAACCTTCCCGCGCCATCGCTCTGGGTAGCGCCTCCGGCCGATGGCCCATTCCCGACCACCGAGAATGTCACCGAGCCGGAGATCAGCCGCGTCCGTGCGGGCGACCCGCTGCTGGATGGCGTTGACCTGGCGGGAGCGACGTTCGGGCCAACCGCCACGTTCACCCTGGGGCCGGACGACACCGAAATCGTGGGCACGGAGGACGGCCCCCTCCTCTACCAGACGCAGCTCGGCGCCCAGCCGGCGCTGGTGCTGACGGTTGATCCCGAGGCCTCCAACCTGCCGAAGCGGGTGGCCTTCCCGATCCTGGCCGCCAATATGGTCAGTGCCCTGGCTCCGGATGGCGTTCCCTCCGCGGTGCCGTTGGGAGAATCACTGGTCTACGCCCCACGCTCTGCCGCGGCACGGGTCGAGATCATGCCTCCGCAGGGCGAGCCCACGAGCCTGGCGGTGTCCGAGACCGATACGGCCGACCGCGACGTCGTCTTCACGGGAACAGGAGAGCCAGGCATCTACACCGTCACCGAGTACGACGCGTTCGACCTCCCGCTCGGCTCCACGCGCTTCGTCGTCAACGCCGGGCATCGCATGGAGTCGAACCTGCGCGCGGACCCGAACCTGGCGCCGGCCCTGGCGACAGCCACCGGGGTCAGCACCACGGGGCAGCGCGAAGAGCGCGTCGATCTCTGGCCCATCCTGGCGCTGGCTGCGCTCGGGGTGATCGTCCTGGAATGGCTCTGGGCCCTTTGGGCCTCACGTGCCCGGGTACGGCGGGCCACGGCGGTGACGGCATGAGCGGCCTGGTCTGGGCGCGCCCGGAAGCGTTGGCGTTGCTGCTCCTGCTCCCGGTGATCCTGCTGAGCGCGCTCATCCTTGGCGCCGGGAAGCACAGCTTCCGGCGTAACGCCATCGCCTGGCGACTGGTTGTGGCGGCGCTGCTGATCGTGGGCCTGGCGGAGCCGATGCTCGCCTCCAGTACGGGAGCTGGCGGCGTGGTCTTTGCCATCGACCGCTCCTCCAGCGTCGATGTGGATTCACAGGCCGCGGCCGAACGCTGGCTGAACGACGCCCTGGCGGCTGCGCCGGGAGACCGGCGGGCGGCCATCGTCAGCTTTGGCGCGCAACCCCTGCTGACCACGCCTCCCGGCGCCGCCCGTAACCTTGCCGAAACGGACACCGGCAATGCCGCTATCGACCCGGCCTTCACCGACATCAGCGCCGGCCTGGCCCTGGCCCGCGCGCTGCCACTTGGCGGCGGGCAGCGCGTGGTGCTCATCTCGGACGGCGCGGAAAACCTGGGCTCGGCCACCACCGAGGCGGCGCAGGCCGCGACCGATGGGACCCCGATTGACGTGGTCCCCATCCCCGGCGTGCGTGAAGCCGACCTGCGGGTCGGAGGGCTTTCCGGGCCCACCTCCGCCTGGGCGGGCGAGTCGATCACCATGCTGGCTGGAATCGAAACGGGCCAGGGCGGGCCAGCCACGGTCGAGATCGTGGTCGATGGCGAGGTGAAGTCGACCGAGACGGTGACCCTGAGCGAAGGGCTGAACTCGCGGGAGTTCACGCTGGATGACCTGGCCCCGGGCTTCCACGCCATCTCGGTGCGCGTGCAGGGAGACTCCGCCGCCAACCGCAGCCAGGAGGACGACGCCATGCCGCTGGGCGTGGTGGTGCGAGATCAGCCACACCTCCTGCTGATCTCGCCCGAAGGGAATGACGCCGGGATCATGCGGGACATCCTGGTGCGGGGCGGCGCTGAGGTGACCGTCTCCACGCCGGAGGATGTGCCGGTGCGCATTTCCGAACTTGGCGCATGGGATGGCTTCGTGCTGGACAACGTCCCTGCCCCGGCGTTCACCTTTGACCAGGTCACGGGCCTGCGTGAAGCGACGCGCACCCTGGGCCGAGGCATGATCGTCATCGGCGGCACAGCGTCCTACGGGCCTGGCGCCTACGCGGGCACGCCGCTGGAGGACGCGCTGCCGGTCACGGTGAAGGTCACCGATGGCCGGGAGCGGCAGCGCGTAGCCCTGCTCCTGGTAATCGATAAATCCGGCTCCATGGGGTACGACCCCACGAATGGCCGGGGCAAGATCGAGATGGCGAAGGAGGCCGCGCGGCTGGCGGCCGGCGCACTTGCTTCGGGTGATCAAATTGGGGTGATTGCCTTCAATGACCGCCAGGAGTGGCTGGTGCCCTTCGCCACCATCGAAGGGGATTCCAGCCTGGCCTCCATCAATCGCCGCATTGACACGCTGGAGCCAGACGGCGGCACGGAGATCCTGCCGGCGCTCTCGGTGGGCCTGGACGCCATCCGCAACGCCGAGGCCGACGCGCGTCACATTGTGCTGCTCTCCGATGGCAAGGCCCGCACGGGAACGCGGGAGAGCTACCAGCGCTTGCTGGATGATGTGCTCGCGGACCGTACGACCCTCTCCACCATCGCGCTCGGCGAGGATGCCGACACGGACCTGCTGAACTTCCTGGCCGATGAGGGCGGCGGCCGCTATCACTTCGCTGCACAGGATGAGGACATCCCCCTCTTCACCCTGCAGGAAGCGCGCAGCGCGGGCAGCCAGTCGGTGATCCGGGGGAACTTCCGGCCTATCCAGACGGCGCCCAGCCCGATCCTGGCCGGTATCGACCCCGCGACGCTGCCGGAACTGGCCGGGTATGACTTCGCTGAGGCCAAGCCGGATGCCCAGGTGGTGCTCACCTCAGACCGCGAAGACCCGGTGCTGGCCAAATGGCAGTATGGGCTGGGGCGTGTCATTGCCTGGACGGCGGACGACGGGAGCGATCTCGCCGCGCCGTGGGCGGGTTGGGAAGGAAACGACGCGTTCTGGGCGGCCATGGTGCGCTGGGCCCTGCCGGACCCGGAGCGCCGCCCGCTGACGGTTGCCTCGACACGCTCCGGTGAGGATGTGGTGCTGACGGTCAGCGCAACCGGCGCGACCCAGGACCTGCCCGAGAACCTGCCCACGTTCGCGACGGTGCGCACATCGACAGGAGAGACCATCGCCTCACAGGCGCTAACCCCCTCTGGCCCAGGTGAATACACGCTGCGCCTGCCTGCTCCAGAAGCAGGGGCCTACGCGCTGGAGGTGCGCCAGGAGCGCCCGGACGGCGCGATATCCGAACTGGCCAGCGTGACCGTGCCTCCCTCTCCGGAGCGCCTACCGGACCCCGACGCCGGGGCACGGCTGGAGTCCATCGCCCAACGCACTGGTGGCCGGGTGCTCTCCCTGGATGATCCTGGGGCCGTGTGGAGCGCTGCGCCGCCTGCTGGCGGTGAACTACGCGAGCACCGCGCGGTCTGGTATGTGCCGGTGGGCCTGGCCCTGCTCCTGTTCATCCTGGAAATCGCGACACGCATGGGCGTCTGGCATGTCGTGCGCAACTTCACGAATAGCATGCGCCGTACCTGAGCCTGCTGCCAGAGGCTGCTACCCTACCGCGCGCTGAGAGCGTGACGGAACCTGGGAGCGCGGCGTGATCAAGGTCATCCTCCACAACAACGACCAGAAGGTCATCCTCGATGCGCCGGTGGAGCAGCTCCCCGAGATCGTGGCCCGGGAACACACCATGCTCTGGGTGGATCTCACCGATCCGACACTGGAGGAAATCGCCGCCATCGGGAAGGTCTTCAAGTTCCACCCGCTGGCCCTGGAAGACACGATGGCCGATGACATCCGGCCCAAGATCGACCAGTACGAGGGCTACGCGTTTATCGCCTTCTACGGCATGACCCACTCCAGCGAAGGGTGCCGCACCCACAGCGTCGATATCTTCATCGGCAGCAACTACATGGTGACGTTCCATGACAGCGCCCTGCCGGTGATCGAGGAGACGGCGGCGCGCTGGAGGCAGAACGTGGCGGCGCTGGGGAACCGTGGTCCTGGCTTTCTCCTCTACTCCCTGCTCGATGGTCTGGTCGATGGCTATTTCCCGGTGATCGATGAGATCACGGAGCGGGCGGAGGATCTGGAGGAGCAGGTCCTGAGTGGCGGCCAGCCGCACCTGCAAATGAGCATCATGCAGCTCCGGCGCGAGTTGCTGATGATCCGCCGCGTGGCCGGTCCAGAACGCGATGTCATGAATGTCCTGGTACGCCGCGACCCGCCCTACTTCGGGAAGAAGGAAGTCGCCTACTACCAGGATGTCTACGACCACCTGCTACGAGTTATGGACTCCGTGGACCTGACGCGAGACATGCTGGCCGGGGTGCTGGACGCTAACCTCACGATGGTTTCCTACAACCTGAACGTGGTCGTGAAGCGACTGACCTCCTCCTCCATCATCCTGATGTCCATCACCCTCATCGCCGGCATCTACGGCATGAACTTCGCAAACATGCCTGAGCTGAACTGGCAGTTTGGCTATCTCTTCGCGCTGGGGCTGATGGCGGTGATTGGGGTGACGGAATTCCTGGTGTTCAAGAAGATTGGCTGGTTGTAAGAGAGATTTGGGAAGTTACGAAGATTGGGTACGTTGGTGAGATCCTGGGTAAAGGGGCAAAATGCTCCAAATGGCGTGCACATAGGCCGGCCAGGATCCCGACTATTTTTCGTGTAGCCGGCCTGTTCGCTGTCTTCCACTGCTCCACCATGTCGTATCTGAGGCGTGTCGAAGGATCTCGTTTCGAGCCTCAAACCCGGCCTGTTCCCATTCGCGCACAATCACAGGTGTCATCTCGAGCAGTCATGCCGGGGCGACGCCCTCACGGCATGAACACCGTGCGGGATTGGCCGGGCAGGGGACGCTGTGTTCACAGCAGCGGAGTCGAGAGATCTCGGCCTTGCCGGTCGACGAGGAACGATGTCTGCACCCCAGGTTGGCAGTGACTTCGCAACTATGCGGTTTGAGGCGCCCAGATCTCTCGGCTCCGCTGCTGTGAAAAACTCGGAGTGCAAGGCCATTCCCATGCCGTTTTTCATGCCGTGAGGCGCCGGCCGCGGCATGACTACTCGAGATGACACGTGGGCTTGATCGGTACTGGGTACTGCCCGCCCCCGAGCATTGAGAACACTATCCTGCGATAAGCGCAGTGCACCGTATCCGGATCGGTGACAGCTGCTCGCCGCGTTGCTAAGCCTTTTCAAGAGTCGGACTGCTCCCAGATATCGGCACGCCGTGGTCAGGGCGCATATCCCCATACGTGCCCTACTCCTTGGGCTTGGCGGCACTGGCCGGGAGGATCGTGGCGTTGATCTCAGCGCCAAAGAGCAACACGGCGGCCGAGATGAAGAAATAGAGCAGCAGGATGATGATGCCACCGAGGCTGCCGTAAGTAGCGCCGTAGTTGGCGAAGTTGCCGACGTAGTAGGAGAAGCCAAGGGAGGCCAGGATCCAGGTAAGAACAGCAATTCCCGCTCCCGGCGTGATGAACTTGAATGGTTGATCGATATTGGGTGCCACCTTGTAGACGACGGCGATCGTCAGCAGGAGCAAGAGAATCGCCAGTGGCCAGCGGAGCCAGGTCCAGAGCGTGGCCACGAATTGCGAGAGCCCGATCTGTTCCGCGAGCCATTGCATGGCATTGGGTCCAAGAAGCAGGAGACCAGCGGCGGCAATCAGCAGGATTGCCAGCCCAATTGTGTAGACGATCGAAAGCAGGTAGATCTTCCAGGTCGGGCGCGTTTCCTTGACATCGTACGCCACGTTGATGGCGTTCATGACTGATCGCACCGCGGTCGAGGCTGCCCAAAGGGCAAAGAGAATACTGAAGGAGAGCACCCCGCCGGCCTGCCCCCGGATCTCATTGATGACTTGCTCCAGGAGCCGGAACGCCTCGCCGGGGAGGGCAGCGGATGCCTGGGCAAGCAATTGATCGAAGAATTCGGGGCGCCCCACGGCTCCGAGGAGGGTGAGCAGGAAGATGACGAAGGGGAAGAGCGCCAGCAGAATGCGGTAGGCCAACGCTGCCGCGTACGTCATCATGTCGTCGGCCAGGAAGTCCTTGACGGCTTCCTTGATCACCGCCACCGGCGACTGTTCCGCGAATCCCGGAATCCGCATCCTCCCCTCCTCGATCAAAATCACCTCGCAGCCATCACCTACCTCGCACCTATGCACGGACTGGGCCCGTTCGGTGGTGCATCCACCGCACACGCAGGCAGAGCCGATGTCTCGATCATTGGCTTCTGGCGACACCGGGCCTGGGCGCCGAGGCGAGGGGCCCGAGGTGACGCCCGCTCTCAGCTGGCGCGCCGCCAATCAGGAATGGGATGACGTATCTATCTGTACGAGTTTGCTCTCAATGAGCCAGGGCCTGATGCGATCTTTTATGTCCAGTAAGAGCCCTAATCCTCATATCTGTGAGAGCAGCAACCCCGCGATGAGCATGTAGATCAGCAGCCCGGTAGCGTCGACGAAGGTGGAAATGAGCGGCGCGGAGACAACAGCCGGATCAACGCCGAGCTTGTCGAGAATGAGCGGCAGCATGGCGGCGACCGTCGCGGACCAGAGGGAGACACAGACGATGGTGGCGCCGACCACCAGGCCGATCTGGAACCCCTCGGGGAATCCCACCCGCAGGTACCCGACGATGCCCATGATCAGGCCTACGGTGAGCCCGACCACCATCTCCTTGGCGAGGACCCAGCCGACATCACTCAGGCGGACCTCCCCGACCCCGATGGCGCGCACCAGCGTGGTGACCGTCTGACTGCCGACGTTACCCCCGATACCGATGATGAGGGGAATGTAGGCCACCAGGATCGGGACCTCTTCCAGTCGGTCGGAGAAATTCTGGAGCACCTGGCTGGTCAGCAATCCGGCCAGGAAGAGGAAGAGCAGCCAGCCAATCCGCCGCTGCACCAGCAGGCGCGGGCCGGCGAAGCGGTACGGCATGTCCAGCGGCTGCGAACCACCGATGCGCTCGAAGTCTTCGGTCGTCTCTTCTTCGAGCACGTCCGCCACGTCGTCCTGGGTGATGATCCCCAGCAGGCGGTCCTCGGCGTCGACCACCGGCAGGGCCAGCAGGTTCTGGTCCACGAGCAGGTTGGCGGCGGTCTCCTGGTCGGCATCGGCACGAACGCGGATCGGATCGGCCACCATTACGTCGCGCACAGGGGTGTTAGGCCGGGTCAGGACCAGGTTGTGGAGGGAGAGCACGCCAAGCAGGTGCTCATCCGCATCCAGAACATAGACATAATAGATGGTCTCGGCTTCTTCGGCGACGCGCCGCAGCAGCACGATGGCGTCGTCCGCGCGGACATCGGGCGCAATCGCGACGAATGCGGGAGTCATGCGGCCACCGGCGGTGTCTGGCGGGTAGGCCGAGAGTTCACGGATCTCGGCGGCTTCCTCCGGCTCCATGGCCCGCAGGATCTGCTCGCGTGCCTCGGTCGGGATCTCCGCCAGGATGTCCGTGGCGTCGTCGGGATCGATGGCTTCAAGGAGATCGGCCGCATCCTCGCGTGGCTGCAGGCGCAGGATTGCTGCCGCGTTGGCGGGATCGAGTTCCTCCAGGACCTCGGGCAGTTCGGCCAGGGGTAGGGTGGCGATCAGGACGGCAACTTCGTCGTCATCCAGGCGCACGAGAATATCGGCCCAGTCGGAAGGACCAAGGCGGTCCGTCAGGCCGAGAATCCCGAGTTCTTCCCGCTCGGAGATCAGGTCGCGAATTTCTTCGAGCAGCTCGTCCGTCGCCATCGTCACTCCGTGTCGCGGAGGGCCAGGGGCTGACCCAGGTGAAGTGTTGGCGCCCGGCTGGCTGATCTGCGTTCGTGCTGGCCGTCTCCGGTCAGTGCGCAGCACCCGGAGCGCGGCGAGTGTAGGAAGCTGCCCGGATCACGTCAAGACAGGGGAGCCCTGTGCCCTTGCTGTGACTCGGTGTCCACCTGGGTGGAGGATGGTCCCATGCCCGCGCGCTCTGTCAACCAGTCTGCCACTTCCGGCATCCAGTCCTGCAACTCGTCATAAAGACCGTGAGCCCCATCAGGATACCAGAACAGCGTTCCCCGCGTCCCCGCCGCCGTGCAGTAGCGTAGCGCCTCTTCGGGCGGTACGATCAGGTCTCGCCCTGCGCCAAGCACCAGGACAGGCGAGGACGTGCGCTCAATCACCCCTGGCAGCGCAAACTCACCGCAAAGCCGGCGCGCTTCTTCCATCCCGCCGGCGATCGCTGCAAGATGGCGGCGCATGAGCGGTACGGTGCGCTCGAACCAGGGGCGCGGATCGTACGGCGGGGTGACAGCAACCAGCGCGCGCACGCGGCGGTCATGGGCAGCGGCGCGCGCGGCGACTGCACCCCCCAGACTGAACCCCAGCAGGGCAACCCGGCTGGCATCGAGCGCCGGATCCAGCTCGGCAAAGGCGAAGAGGCCGTGGGTCAGGTCATCGCAGTCGGCGGTCGGCTCCACCACCAGCGCGCTTTCGCCGCTTCCGGGCCAGTCTAACGCCAGGACGGCGAATCCACGGGCCCGGAGGGGGGCAGCCCAGAGGAGGGTTTCTTCCTTGCTGGTTGATGATCCATTCAGGAGGACCACCAGGGGCGACGGTCCCACCGGGTCGTCCGGCAGGGCCAGGTAAGCAGGCAGCCTCTCCGCGCGCCACCAGATCTCCACCCGGCGCACGTCTGGTTGCAGCACACGCATAGCCTGCGCGTAGAGCGTGGAGCAGGCATCGCGCAGGGTGCGCACCTTGCGCGGATCATCAAAGACGAGAATGCTGGCAACGTGATAGGCCAGCGCCGCACGCCGCTGGGCAAGCGCGGCCTCGGCGCGGCGGCCCATGCGCTGGTGTGTGCGCGATTCGCTCAGGAAGCATTGCGCGGCCCACGTCCAGGCGAGATCCCAGTCGGCAATCGCGCGCACCTTGCGGAGCGCCTCCAGCGTGATATCTGGTGGCAGGTCCATGGCAGCCAGGCGGCCGCCACTCACCAGGGGCAGCCCCGCCGCCCCAAAGAGACGCAGGTAGGCGTTGACCCGGCGGTGATCCGCCAGGAGCGCGAGACGCCACGCAACAGCAGTACGGCGTGGAATGAGAGGGCGCTGGAGCTCGTCGCTCAAGATGCGCGCGTCCAGGACCGCTCGCGGGCTAGCCACAGTGCCTGCCGGACCTGCAAGGCCTGGGTCTCGAAGCGGCAGGTGATGGTAATGCGGTCAATGCGCGGATAGGATCGGCGCAGCGCCGCGATCAACTCATTGACCAACGTAGTGATGGCGGCCTGAGTGTCATCAGAGCTGTCCGAAGATTCCACGCCGAGGAGCGGCAACGCGAGTGTGTAATGCGGTGCGGAGGAGGCAATATTCAGGATAGTCGGCACTGCGCGCCGTACATACTCGGGCCGGGCTCGTTCACCCAGCGAAGGGTGCACTGCCGCGTGGATAACGGCGGCCACCCCGCGCTCGGAGAGCCCGGCCGCGCCGGTCAGTACCGCGGTGCCCAGGTCGAGTGGAGCCAGGGCCATCGCGGCTCGCTCGATCTCCGAGCCACCAAGCGAGCGCAGGCCGCTCAGCCCAGGCGTTGCCAACGCGCCCAGGACTCCGCGCCGGTTCGCCGGGAGCACGATCATCTCTGCGCCCTGCGCCAGCAGATCCCCGACCGCCACCGTGACGACGGTGCGGCCAAACGGGAACTCAACTGGCAGCTTGGGCTCGTTCACACGCGTCCTCTCGGGGCTGGGGGCATCTGCAGCGTACCCGGCACGGGCTCGTGCGCCAAGATGTGCCGGAAGGTCACCGTGAAGACAGCGAACCCCGCTCCTGCCTGGGCAAGAGCGGGGCCAAATCCAGCAACGACTGGTTTAGGAGATCTCGACGGCCTCGCCTGTTGTGGTCGGCACGGTAATTTCCCCGATTGGCTGCACTGGACCGTCCGTCGGCGGCTCCATGCGGATCGAGGCGTTGTTGTAATTGTCATCGACCACGGTTTCGATCTGGCCGCGCATTTCGGGGCTGCCCGGATCGTAGGCCGGGGTTTCGTTGCCGAAGCCGGGCGGCACCACCACGACCAGTGTGTTTGGATCGAGCAACGCCCCCGACGCCGGATCAATCAGCAGACCAGTCTGCAGGTGCACCTCGAAGCTGGTCCGTGGGTCGATCACGCGGCCGTTGACACGGTCCAGGAGATAGCCGGTAGTCGGATCGATCAGGTAGCCCGTGGCTGAATCGATTGCCATCCCCGTATCAGGATCGATCTGCGGGGCCTCTTCAGTCGCCGTCGTGCTCTCGCTGCTCGCCGTTTCCGTGCCGTCAGCAGGGACAGCGGTGTCGTCATACCCGGTACCGTCGTCGTACACGGCCGGGTCTTCATACACCGGCTGGTCTTCCACGGGATAGCCGGTTTCCTGCTGCAACTCAGCGGGAACGATGGCCTTCTGCTGGAGTTCCGCCGGGATGCTCTGCATCAGCGGGCTTTCCGAACCAGTCCAGGCAAACGGCTCCTCGACGTAGGCCGTCTGCTGATTCTCATAGGAATCGCCGTTCTTGCGGTTCTTGTCCTTCTTGCCGTCCCGGTCACGAGAATCCGAAGTTTCTGTCCACGTGTCCTCAGGGGCCTCCACCGGAACCTCAGCCATGGCCGGGTCATCCAGTGCGCCCTCAGGGATCAGCGCCGCGATACCGGGATCGTTGCCCTCATACTCCTCGGCCAGTTGCGGCGCCTCGCTCCCCGTCGGGTCGCCAGTGCTTTCGCCCTGGCTCTGCTCCGGGGTCGGTGTGCCGTCCGTGACCGGGGTCGGCGTGACGGGCAGGAAGGACTGGTCCGGCTGCATGGGGGTCACCGGGCCAGGGGGCAGGCTGAAATCCGGGGCCTGGCCCGCGCCTTCCAGCGCCGCGATAGCTTCCAGCGGAACCGGGCCTAATGGGCGAGTCGCTTCTGGCGCGGCAGATTCGCCGCCAGACGTATCGCCATCCTTCTTGCCACCCTGGCCGTCGTCATCGGCTGGTTCTTCCGGAGCGTTGGAGGCCTGCTCCACAACCGGCTCCGGCTCGGTTCCCTGCGCTGCCGAGGCATCCTCCACTGGCGCGGAATCGACCACCTCCTCACTGGCGGCAACCTCTTCCGGCGCAGCCTCCTGGGCGATCTCGACCGGGGCGGTCTCCTCGACCGGTTCGCCAGCCATCGCCAGGGTTGGATCTTCCACCGCCGGCTCTTCGTAGACCGGCTCATCAACGGTGACAGGCTGGATGGCCGGGGAATCGGCGGCTGGCTGGATGGCCGGCTGGTTCTGCTCAACCATGGGTGCCGTAGTAGGTACTGGCGTGGGCGCAACGGTCGGAGCCTTGGTTGCCGCCGGCTCGACAGAGCGCGCCTGTCGCGTCGCCGTCGGCTCCGGCGCCTTCGTCGGCTCTGAGACCAGTTCCTGGCTCTCGGGCTCTTCCGGCTTCGGGGTCTCCACGATCTGGGTGGGGATCTCGGTTGGCAACGGAGCATCGGTCACTGCGGAAATCGTCTCGACCGGCCCAGTGCCCTGGCTGATGGTTGGCGTCGGCGCCTGCCCTGGGGCGTTGATGGCGACGTAGAGCACGCCGGCCAGCGCCACGATCAGCGCCATGCTGGCCGCAGCCGCCATCCCCGGCGAGGAGAGGGCCTGCAGCGCCTGGCTCAGCCACGCCCAGCCTGTTTGCTCCTCACGTACGGCACTCATCACGGCGCGGGATACCGCCGGACTGGCAGGAAGCCGGGTCAAGCTGGTCATGCCCCGTGCAATGCTATCCGCCTGGGAGACGAAGACCCGGCAGGTCGGGCACGCCGCCAGATGGGTCTGCAGCTCGTAGTGCTCCCCCGGCGTTAGCGGGGCATCCATCCTGGCGGAAATGAGTTCTTCAGCGCGTTCATGGGAGATCATCACCTTGCCTCCCACTCGCGGGGTGCATCAAGCGCATCGACACTGCCATAGATTTCAGCGAATGCCTTCCGGGCGCGGAAGAGACGCAGCTTGGCCGCGTTCTCCGTGATGCCCAGCGCATCGGCGGTTTCTGCTAACGAGAGACCCTGATAGTGTCGCAGAAGGAGGGCGGAAGCATAGTGCTGCGGCAATTTGGAAAGCGTTTGCTCGATATCCTGCTTGCGGCCCACCGAACGCTCGATGGATTGCTCGCTGGCGTGATCGTGGCCGGGCATGAATGGGATCCACTGCACGATCTTGCGGCGGCGGAGCTGACTGATAGCCGTGTTGGTGGCAATGCGGTAGAGCCACGGCTTGAAGGCCAGGTCAGGCCGTGTGGACGGCAGCGCGTTGTAGGCCTTGATGAAGGTATCCTGGGTAAGATCTTCCGCCATCGCTCGGTCGCCGACCATGCGATGCAGGTAGTTCAGGATTGGTGCGTGATACTGCTCGAACAGTGTCGCAAAGGCGACCTGGTCGCCCTCGCGGGCACGCCCGACGAGATCCGGATCGTCCGAGGTCAACCCTTGGCTCCTGCGTGCAGGCAGCTGCTTCTCTACAGCCACCGGCTGCGCATTGGTCCACGGTATCGAGAGTTCCATCCGGCGATCCGATGCTCCTTTCCGCACCCTGAAACGCGCCGTTCACGGCATCCGTTTCGCAGCGCGGAAGGGAAGGCGGTGCGGGACGCCGGGGAACCTGCTGAGGATAGCAGATTGTCTTTAGCGGCTGTCCGTGCAGGGGAAATTTGGTGTTAACACAGGGGTTCCACGTGGAACGATGGAACCACGGGTCCACCCGGGTGGATCGGAAGCACAGCGCCCAGTTCAGAGACATGCAACAAGGAGTACGGGGTTCCACATGACCACGACAAGCTTTCTCCTTTCACCTTGGGCTGCGGACCAGACCGCCATCCTCGAAGCCTGGGGGCACGACCGGCGTGAGGCGTTGCAGGCAGGGCTCGAAGCAGCCCTGGCCCTGATGATGGGCGAGGATGCGCAGCCAACGGGGAGGCCTGGCCTGGTGGCGCCGTTGCGAGGTGAGGGGGACGCTGTGGCGCCGCTTTTCGGCGACCTCCTGGATGACCTGCTAGAGCAGATCGCGGTGCACGGGCCCATGCAGGCGGCCGCCCTCGACGGGGTCCTGCGCCGGGACCGGGATGGCTTTGTGGCCTGGGGCTATCTCCAGCCCCACGACCACCCGGCCCAAATGGCCACGTTCGAGCGCGCGGGGGATGTGGAGGCGGTGGTGGAGACGCCGGAGGAGATCCGGCTACGCGTCAGGCTGCGCCGACTGTCATAGGGCTCAGGCTCATACATCGGCCTGCGGGAGACCCGGCCCTTGCCAAATCCGGGTGTCTCGAGCTGGCTGAGACACCTCGTCTCACCGCAGCCCTCCCCGAGGTCTCTCGCCTGGCTCGACACGCGAGAGGCTGCCCAGCGAAAGCTATCGCCTGTGCAACCCGCGTTACTCCTCGTCCCACCCGCCGTCCGTTTCGTCTGCAAGGAGTTCCCGGGCGCGCACAAGGTCATCCGCGCGCACTGAGAGGCGATGCGCGAGTGTCGAGGAAGATCCCCACGCGCCGAACCCGGCGCCCAGTGGCTGAACCAGGACCGGAATGCCCGCATCTTCCAGGATCGATTGCCACAGCCCGGCGATCGGCTCATTCGGTGCAGTCGTGAGGTAAACGATCTCCGTGCTCATGAGCGCTGTAACTCCTGGATCACCACCTGCATGGTCGTGGGTTCGATAGCGTCGATCCCCTCGAAGGGCGTCTCGCGTTGGTACTCCAGCAGGAGCAAGAGCGCCACCATCACCGCCATGCTGCCCGTGAGCAGGACCTGCACCCAGCCGTTATCCACCGCGAAAAAGTAGGAGAAGCCAACCGTCACTGCGCCACCGATGAGCCACGTGGCGCTCATGATCTGCGGGAGACCGAACGACGGCAGCAAGAAGCGCATGCGCCGTGCTTCATCCAGCGCGTCCAGTTGATCCAGCGACGCCGCGAAGGTGGGGGTGTCGCCCGCCGGGGACATGCCGATCTGGTCGTAGATGCGCCAGAGGTCGTCGGTCGGCGCGGGGTTGACGGCGGACCGCAAGTTGCCGGCATTCAGCGCGGGCCACTCGACGTTGACGACGTGCTCCGCGGACGCCATGAGTCCGGTGCGCACGGACTGGTGGTCTGGGTCTGGCCACGCCTGCGATAGTCGCTGGAGATTGAGGACCGCGTTGGCTTCGTTGGCGGGGGCCGTGCGGGCATCCTGATACTCGCCCCACGCCGCGATCACCACCTAGGCCAGGATCACGACGTACAGCACACCAATGACGGCATAGTCGTAGCCCACCACATCCGTGTGCGCGGCCAACCGCTCCGGTGGCACGAAGCGCCGGACGATAACCAATCCGGCCAGCGACACCAGCGCGATGACCAGAAAGCCCTGGCCCCCTGCCATATGCAAGCGCGCTCCCTGCGCCGGTACACCGGCATGGTTGTCTGGTGACTAGAAGATCCCGGCGACCCCCACCGAGAGCAGCATCATGATCACAGCGCAGACCAGCATCACGGTCAGGCAGCCCTTGCCGCGCGGCGCAATCCCCGTGGCGGCCTGCAGGCTGCGCGCCTGGTTCCACCAGATGATGTTAGCGATCAAGCCGGGCAGGAAGAAGGGGAAATAGAGGACGAGCGCGATGAACGCCTGCCAGCGGAAACTCCGCATACGCGGCGCGGGGATCCAGTACGGGTGGTTCCCGGAAGTAGGTGAGGCAAAGGACGCCGGAGCCACGTAGGGCGGTGGCGCGTGGTGCATGACCAGTGGCGCGGCCATCGGCGGGGCCGAGGCGTCTGTCGTTGGTTCACCCCAGGAGACGCGGAACTCCATCTGGCGGCGGCGAAACTGGGGATCCGGCTGAGCAGGCATCGGCTGTGGAGCGCCACACTGGGTGCACGTGGCATTGCCCGCGGCGAGCGCGCTATTGCAGTAACGGCAGATCATGATGCTGTCTCGTGCGAACAGGATTCAGGCGCCAATTCCCGCATGGAGGGTAGCCCTCGGCAGCAGAACGGGCAACATGCGATCATCGTTCCCGATCATGGCAACCAGCGGAGCAAACAATGCCTGACCCCTTGCTGCATGCCCGGGATATCAGCAAACACTACGGCGGTATTGACGCGCTGAAGAGCGTCAGCCTGGAAGTCCACCCGGGTGAAGTCGTAGCTCTGATGGGCGAGAACGGCGCGGGCAAATCGACGATGGCGAAAATCATCGCCGGTGTGGAGCGGGCGGACAGCGGCGTCATCGAGTGGCAGGGCCAGGATGTCCATTTTCGTGACACGCGGGATGCCGCCTCCGCTGGCATCGCCATCGTGCTGCAGGAACTCAGCCTGGTGCCCGACCTCTCCGTGGCGGAAAACGTGTTCCTGGCCCATCGTTCTGCCTATCAAGGCGGCTGGTGGCTCGATCGCGCTGCTGTCAACCAGGGCACGCTGGACCTGGCCGCACGGTTGGGCTGGGATTTCCCCCTGGACCCGGAGCGGAAGGTCAGTGATCTCACCATTGCCGAGCAGCAAATGGTGGAGATCCTGAGGGCCCTCTCGCTGGATGCGCGGCTCGTCATCCTGGATGAGCCGACGGCCACCCTCAGCCCGCACGAGGTCGATGTGCTCTTTTCCCTGGTGCGGCGGTTGCAGGCGCGTGGAACCGCGTTCCTGATGGTCACGCATCGCCTGGAAGAGGTGTTCGCGCTGGCGGACCGCATCACGGTCTACCGGGATGGCGCCCTCTCCGGCATCTTCGTGACAGCGGAAACGAACCAGGCGGAGGTTATCCGGGCCATGGTGGGCCGCGACCTGGGTGATCTCTTCACCATCCGCCAGCGACAACCGCCAGGCGAAGCGGTACTGGACGTTCAGGATCTGGCACTGACGCGTGATGGTGTACCAGCCAGCTTCCGGGTGCGCCGGGGCGAGATCGTCGGTGTGGCTGGGCTGGTTGGCGCCGGGCGGACGGAACTGGTGCGCGCCATCTTCGGAGCGGACCGCGCGGCCCACGGCCACGTCACGCTGAACGGCACCGCAGGCCTGGTGCGCTCGCCGCAACAGGCGATTGCCCAGAGCGCGGCCATGGTGCCGGAGGACCGCAAGCGGCAGGGCCTGCTGATCGACCTTCCTATAGAAGATAACGTCGAACTGGCGGATCTGGCTGCCAACGGTGGCTTCTGGCTGCGGCCCAGCCGCGCGCGCCACCTGGTGAACCGGATGCGAGATGACCTGCAGATCAAGGCGCCGCGCCTCTGGCAGAGCGTGAGCAGCCTCTCCGGCGGTAACCAGCAGAAGGTGGTCATTGCCAAATGGCTGGCGCTGAACCCCGACCTGCTGATCCTGGATGAGCCAACGCGCGGCATCGACATCGGCACCAAGTTCGAGCTCTACCGCCTGATCGACGAATTCGCCGCGCGTGGCAAGGCGGTGCTACTGGTCTCCTCCGAACTGCCGGAGATCCTGGCGCTATCCGACCGCGTCCTGGTCATGCGGAACGGCGCCATTGTGGCCGAACTGCCTCACGTAGAAGCCAGCGAGGAAGCAATTCTCTCCTACGCGGTAGGGAAGTTGGCCGCTACAGGAGGATGACGCGGATGTCAGGTGCGGAAGCGCACGCCGGTACGATGCAGGTGGTCCTGGAACAGGGCAAGAAGGGCAAGTGCGTGGTCGCCGTCGCGTCCGCCTGGCCTGGATTGTCGCGCGGGGACAAGACGGAGGAGGCTGCTCTGGATCGGCTGCAGACCTACCGGCCTCGCTACGCCCCGGTGGCCAGGCATGCCGGGCTGGAGAACGAATTCTCCATCGACGCTTCGATCGAGGTGGTTGAGCGCTACGTCGGGACCGGCTCGACCGATTTCTGGGGCATCTCGTTCGCGTTTTCGGAGAACGATCGCCAGGAGATGTCAGAGGTTGAGCTGGAGCGCGAGATCTCCCTGCTCCAGGGATGCTGGGCCTTCTTCGACGAGGTGCGCGCCCGAGTTTCCGCTGAGCTGCGCAAGGGCCCACGCGGTGGTGGTTGGGATCGGGATCAACTCGTCTGGCACACCGTAGCGAACGAAATGGACTGGGGTACGGGGCTGGGCTTGCCGAAACGGCCCGAAGCGATGCCGGATGAAGCGGCCTTGCGCACACACCGGGACGCCTACGTCAACGCGATTCGGGCGTATCACGCCCAGGGCAAGACGGCCGGCAAGTGGCCGTTGCGCTACCTGATCCGGCACTCCGCCTTCCACACCATGGATCACGCCTGGCAAATGGAAGACAAGGATCTCACCGGGGTGCAGGTGTAGGGACGTCCATCAGTCTGGATGGAGAGCAGCGGCGCCCGACACGGTACGATGGAGTTTCAGCACGCAGTACCGCGGGCGTGAATCGCCACCAATTCAAGGGAGACTGAACGCAATGGCCAACGCTGCGCCACTAGCACCGAACGTGAACCCGCTGCCGAGGCAGCGAGGCGAACGCGGGCGCCGGTTCGTGGACGAATACCGCGTCGAACTCGCCATGCTCGGCGCGCTGGCGCTCCTGTGCGTCATCCTGACCCTGATTGCCCCAAACTTCCTGACGGCGGGGAACCTGCGCAACGTCCTCTGGCAGGTCACGGCTATCGGTATCATCGCCATTGGCCAGACGTTCGTGATCCTCACCGGCGGTATCGATCTTTCCGTGGGTGGGATCGCGGCGGTTTCGGCGATGGCCGGCGGCCTGTTGATGACTGCCGCTGGCAGTGAGCAGGTGGCTGTGGGCATCTTTGCCACCCTGCTAATCGGCCTCCTCGCAGGCACGATCAACGGGCTGATCATTGCCTATGGGCGACTGGCGCCGTTCATCGTTACGCTCGGCATGCTCTCCATCACGAACTCGCTGACCTACGTCATCTCGGACGCCAAGTCCATCACGGGATTGCCGGATGCCTACCGCTACTGGGGGCGAGGCGAGATAGCAGGTATTCCGCTCTACCTGATTACGTTCATCGTGCTGTTCGTCCTGGGGCAGATCTTTCTCTCGCGCACCAAGCCGGGACGCTTCATCTATGCCATCGGCAGCAACGAGGAGGCCTCGCGGCTGGCGGGCGTGAACGTGCGCGCCTACAAGACGTTGCCCTATGCCATTACCGGGCTCCTCTGCGCCATCGCCGCCATCATTCTCTCCGGCAAGCTGGGCGCGATTGATCCAGACACCGGGACCGGCCTGGAGTTGCGCACCATCGCCGCGGTCGTGATCGGAGGCACCAGCCTCTTCGGCGGCAAGGGCAGCCTGTATGGCACGCTGATCGGCGTCTTCCTCATCGGGTTCCTGAACAACGGGCTCAATCTGATGCGGGTCAACGCGTTCTGGCAGGGGACGGCAGTTGGCGTGGTCATCATCCTCTCTGTCCTGGTGGAGCGCATGTCCCGCCGCGGTTAGCCATGTTGCACACGTTGCCACGTGTTGTGGCACGATAAGGACTGTGGACGAAATCCGGCAGCGGCGCCTGGAAGACTCTCATGGGAGAGTCGGCGCGTTGCTGGCTGTGTCGAAGGAGACGCACGATGGCCAATATGTCGATGACCCGAATGCTGCATGGCCGACTCTCTCGCCGTGGCGCCCTGCGCGCCGCTGCCGCCGCCAGCCTGGCGGTGCCTGCGCTTGGCGCGCTGCTGCCTGCCGCCCGGGCGCAGGACGAGACCTACCAGGTGGCGTACCTCACGCCGGGCCTGAACGTGCCCTTCTGGAAGTACCTCTCGGATGGCATCAAGCAGCAGGCGGCGACGGACTCCGCCGAGACCGGCGCAACCATCACGGTGACCGACTACGACTCCCGCAATGACGCGGGCACGCAGTTGCAGAACGCCCAGGATGCCATCACCGCCGGAGTCAACCTGATCATCCTTTCTCCAACGGACAGCTCTTCCGCCCCGACGGTGTTGGAGGCCGCCCAGGAGGCGGGCGTGCCGGTCGTGATTGCGGACATCGGAACGGACGAGGGTGAGTTCGTCTCCTTCGTCATCTCCACTAACGAGCAGGGCGCCTACGACGCCGGCAAAGTGCTGACAGAGAAGATGGCGGAGAAGGGCTGCGAGGGTGGTGACGTGCTGATGATCACCATCTCGCAGGCGCGCCTGAATGGCCAGAACCGCACCAAGGGCATCACCCGGGCGGTCGATGAGGCGGGCAGCAGCATTGTGCAGTTCCTGCAGAGCGAGGACTACACCCGACAGGAAGCGCAGGCGCAGGCCAGCGACATGTTGAGCGCGAACCCGGAGGCGTGCGGCTTCTTCACGCAGCACGATGAAGCGGCTTTGGGCGCGCTAACCGCGATCGAGGAATCCGGCCGGGCCGAAGACCTCGTGTTCGCCTCCTTCGATGGCAGCCCCGAGAGCGTGGAGCTGATCAAGCAGGGCAAGCTGGTGGCCGCCGCCATGCAGCAGCCAGTGCTGATGGGGCGTATCTCGATGGAAGTTGGCCTGAAGCACCTGCGTGGCGAAGAGGTCGAGAAGGAGACGTCGGTCCCGACGATCCTGGTCACCCCGGAGAACGTGGCCGACATCGAGACCACACTGCAGGATACGGTCTTCCCGGTCGAGGGTGGTGCCGCCACACCAACGGCGTAGTCCACCCAGGTGAACGGCAGGAGTGAGGGCATAGCTGCGCTTGCCCCAGCCAGGATGGCGCAAGGCAGCGATGAACCCTCACCCCAACCCCTCGCCCTGCGCATGTGCGCAGGGCGATGGGCTTGCTTGTGGACGGCGAATGTACGTGCCACGTGTGCCAAGGTTGGCGGGTGTGGCTCATTGGCAGAGTTACATGAGGGCAAGGGGACTCCTCTGCCGAGGTCGCGTGGTCACCTTTCTCCGCCTACCTAAAGGTGTCGTCCTGGACGAGGTCTCTCACGCTTGGTGTGCATTACTGCTGACGCCTCACCAGTCGATGAAGCCGGCAAGGGCCAGGTCGGGCTGGCCGTGCTGACGGTTGAGCCAGAGACAGGTGTGATGCAGGCCGATCTTGGCCGCCAGACGCGTCAGGAAGCCGCCGAGAGTGTGCGGGCGTTCGTGCTCGAGCCGAACGTCGTGCAGCAGGCGACGAAAGACGCTTTCGATGATCTGCCGGATTCTTGCCAACGCACGCCGGCCGTTCTTGGGCCACACCGCCTTGGCGTGGGTGGGCGGGGAACTGATGACCGCGGCATCATACTGGGCCAGCCAGCGTGCCTGGCAGTCTTTGCCGCTGAAGCCCATATCCGCCAGATACGCCTCCCCCGTGGCACTTCCCACACTGGCGAGGGCCGGATCGGGGTCGGCGCGGGTGGCAAAGAACGTCTCGGCGAGTGCCCGCTCACTGGTGGTGGCGGTGCCACAGCCCCAGCCCGTGACGATCCCTTCGACCGTCGTGCACAGCAGCAGACGGAACCCCTTCGAACCAGCGCAGCCGCCCACACGACCCGTTCGTTGCGGCATCCGGGAACCACCCCGGACCGCCGCGCTTGTCATTGCGCACCGCCACGCCGGTGCCATCCAGCAATTCATAGGGTTCGCCGGGATCGACCAGATGCTGCCCCAGGTGCAGGGCGAACGCCGTGATGACCGCCTGGTGTTGCCGTTGCAGGCGGTTGAGTTGACTACGGTCGGGCAGCGTGGGGAACAGCTCACGGCCATGCCGCACCAGCCAGCGGGCAACCCCGCGTTCCGAGCGAAACTCGGCCCACTGCCCAAAGATGGCCAGCGTGACGACTTCACTGGCGCACAGCGACGGCTTGGGACCGGGGCGCAGGACCGGCTCCGGTACGTGCGCCTTGCAGAACGTGTCCACTTCCACGTACAACGCGTTCAGGCAGGTCTCGGGATCGCACATGGCGGGGGCTCCGGGGTGACTCGGTCGAAAGCACCCCCACCATAACGTCCCGAGTCCTGCCGATCTCATTCACACCAAGCGTGAGAGATCTCGGCCTTACAGGCCACGATGCGCCAAGCTGGCGGCGGAGTTCGCCCCCGGGCATCCTTCTCCGGCCCTGGGACTGCCCGGGATTCCCCGACTTTGTGCGAGATGCCACGGAGAATGGGCTGCTGCAGAGCAAACAGGCTGGGTCTCAAGATGTCTCCAGGTTCGGGGCTGGGCCGAGATCCTTCGCCTGTGGGCTCAGGACGATACCAGGGTGGATGACTCTTCGAAACTGGCGATTAGGGAACGGGGTCCTTCGACAGGCTCAGAACAACGCTGTGAGGCGGACAGCATAGGCTGCTACGTGGCACATCTGCCCGCTCGCCCCGCGCAGGCGGAGACGCGCCAGATAGCGCAGACACAGCAAGCGAACGCCCCGCTGATGCCGTACCATCCGGCCAGGGATGAGGAAGTGCGCGGAGGCTGATGAATGGCGGTCGCAGAGCGTCCACGGCTGGCAATCACGCTGGGAGACCCAGCGGGCATTGGCCCGGAAGTCGTGCTCAAGGCCCTGACGCACGAAGACGTGTACGAGCGGACTGAGCCCTTGGTCATTGGGGATCGCCGCGTGCTGGAGCAAACGATCACCGCTCTCGGTCTGCCGCTGGTGATCCAATCCGTTTCGGATGTTCAGGACGCCACCTTCAGCCGCGGCACGGTAACGTTGCTCGATCTGGAGAACGCGGATCCGGCTACCTTCGCGGTAGGGGAGGAGTCCGCTGTCGCCGGCAGCGCGGCAGTGGATTACGTGTTCCGCGCCTGTGACCTGGCCATGGCGGGGGATGTTGACGCGATCGTTACCGCGCCGCTGAACAAGGCCGCCATGCACCTGGCGGGCTACACCTACGCCGGGCACACGGAGTTGCTGACCGAGCGCACCAGAGCCCCCCGCGTCAGCATGTTGCTCATCGGGCCGGAGTTGCGCATCGTCCACGTCAGCACGCATGTTGCCCTCACGGAGGCAATTGCCCGGGTGACCCCGCAGCGCGTGGAAGAGGTGATCCAGTTGGCGTACGACGCCTGCCGCGCCCTCGGCATCGCGGAGCCACGGATCGCCGTTGCAGGTTTGAATCCACACGCCAGCGAGGGGGGGATCTTCGGGAACCAGGAGGCGGAGAGCATCGTCCCGGCCATCGCCGCAGCCCGTGCTCGTGGCCTGAACGTCAGCGATCCACAGCCGCCGGACACCGTCTTCCTGCGCGCCACCAAGGGGCACTATGACATCGTGGTTGCGCAGTACCACGATCAGGGGCACATCCCGATGAAGCTACTGGCCTTCGATTCTGGGGTGAACGTCAGTTACGGCCTTCCCGTAATCCGTACTTCGGTCGATCATGGGACGGCATTCGATATCGCCGGCCGGGGAATTGCCAGTGAATCGAGCATGCTGGCGGCGATTGATGTTGCCGTGCAGATGGTGAGGGCGAAAGCCGCGGGCCTGACCTCGTGACGATGCTCGCCATCGTCGCGGATGACCTGACGGGAGCGGCGGATACCAGCGCCTGTTTCGCAGACGCCGGGTGGCGCACCGTCGTCCCGTTCACCAAGATTGCCCCAGGCAACGTTGATGTGCTGGCGTTGAGCACGGAGAGCCGCGACCTGGCGGATTTCGAGGCGGCGGAGGCGGTCTACCGTGCCATCCTGACAATGGCCGCGAATGCGCCGCCCCGATGGCTCTACAAGAAGGTGGACTCCGCCATGCGCGGACACCCCTGTGAGGAACTCCTGGCGGCAATGAATGCGCTCGGAACGCGCCGAGCACTGGTGGCGCCAGCGCTCCCGGCCGAGGGGAGAACCACGCGCGGGGGACGACAGTTCATCAATGGCCTCCCGATTCAGGCCAGCGCCTTCGGGGGCCAGAGTGCCCCGACTTCCCTGCTCGACATCTTCGCCAATGACCGTGACCTGCCGGTGATCCATCTCCCGCTTGGTCTGGTGCGCCAGCATCCCGACGCGGTCTGCGAGTGGATGGCGGCGGACGAGGACGGCATTCTGGTCGCGGATGCCGAAACCGATGCCGACCTGGACATCCTGGCGAAAGCTGCCGCAAACTCCGACCTGCAGGTGCTTTGTGGATCTGCCGGATTCGCTCGGAGGCTCGCGGTGGCACTCCCACAGGGGAGGGGGCGGAAATCGCCACCGCGTGCAACGAAGCCGGTCCTGATCGTGGCCGGCAGCATGCATGCCGCAACCGAGCGGCAACTGGGAATCCTTGCGGAACAGGGTGTTCCTGTCGTCCAGCTTCCGCAGGAGGCCATTGACAACCCAGACAGCGCCCTGGCGGGCACGCTGGATACCGTCGCAGCGGCCCTTGCTTCGGGACGCATAACAGCAGTCACGACCGCTGGACTCCGTCCCTCCGCCAGTGGTGAGCGTACGGTGGCGGCGCGGCTCGCGGACGTCGCAACCTCACCCCAGGTCCGGGAGCATGTTGGGGGAATGGTGTTGACCGGCGGGGATGTGGCCGCAGCCGTCTGCGGAGCACTCCACACGCAGGGATTGGACCTCGGCGGCGAGATCTACGCCGGTCAACCGTGGGGCCGCCTGATCGGTGGGGGAATGCCAGATTTGCCAGTCGCGACAAAGGCGGGGAGCTTTGGGCGCGACCACGCGTTACGAATGTGCGCGGAGTTCCTGCAGGGCTCGACGCTCCCAACGGGATAGTCGTCAGGGCAACTCGAAGGATTCAGCCTCGTTGTCTGCGTCGGCTCCCGTGTGTGGCTGTGTGACGTTCAGCTGGGCAGCCAGGTGACGCTTTCGATGATGAAGCAGTGTCTCCAACACCTTCAGCGGTGTACGAAAGCAAACGGCCCTCCAGGTGCATACGGCGCGCTCACCATGTCTCGAGCGGAGTCGAGCAACCCCGTCGCCGTCGTGCCCTGACCAAGGTCCTTCGACGCTGCTGGGGACACGGTGAAGTTGCGACAGAACTCATCATCTTGCGCCTTCCCCGAATCAAGCTGCTCAGGTGGAGCGCATGTCGCCAAGGACATCCCGCGGTGTGAGCAGCGTGCCACCGTAGAGCTTGTTCACGGCGGTGGTGAAGGCCAGGGATCCCGCGAGCACCTCACGCGGCGTGCCTTCCGCCACGATCCGGCCGTCCCCCAGCAGCGACACCCGGTTCGCAGTCTCGGCCACCAGTTCCACGTCATGGGTGGCAAGGACAATGGCGACGCCCTCGTGCTGCAACTGGCGCAGGAGGGTGACCAGTTGACGCTTGCGGGCCATGTCCATGCCGCGCGTTGGCTCGTCCAGGAGCAGGACCCGTGGCGCACCAACCAGCACCGCCGCTAGCGCGGCGCGCTCCCGCTCGCCACCGCTGAGATCGCGTGGGTGGCGGGCGGCGGCATGCGCCAAGCCAAGCCTTTCCAACACCTCATGCGGATTGCGGGTTGGCCCCCTCTGGTGCTCCAGGGTGAAGGCGAGTTCGGCCTCCACCGTCTCGGCGAAGAAGAGCGACGACGGGTTCTGCGGCAGGTAGCCAACTGTCTGCGCAATGTCGGCGGGGTGGAGGCGGCTGGTGTCCTGGCCGCCCAGGAGGACCCGGCCGCCGGTCGGCCTGTGCAAGCCACTGATCACGCGCAACAGGGTGGACTTGCCTGAGCCGTTGCGGCCCATCAGGGCCAGCACCTCGCCGGGATAGAGCTCGACGGTGATCTCACGCAGTACGCGCCGCTGGTCCCAACCGGCACTGATGCCTTCCACGCGGAGGATGGGCGTGCCACCTGGGCGCGGGGTGTCTGGCGGGGGAGCAGGAGGGAAGATTCCAGCCGAGGCCTCTTCCCGAACCTGGGAGCGCCCTTCCTTGATCGTCAGGGGCAGGGGAGTCCAGTGCTGGACGCGGCCCAGCGCTAGAAGCGGCGGCAAGGTGGCGGGATCAGCACTGGCCAGCACCTCCCGGGGTGGGCCGTCTTGCGCGATCGTTCCACCCTGGGCGAGGAGCGTCAGGCGGTCACTGTGGCTGACGACCCGATCGAGGCGGTGCTCCGCCAGCACGACCGTCAGGCCGAGGTCTTCATTGAGGCGCGCCAGCGCGGCGATGACCTCTTCCGCACCCCACGGATCGAGCTGGCTTGTGGGCTCATCCAGCGCCAGGATGGCAGGCTGCAGTGCCAGTGCGGAGGCTACGGCTACCCGCTGCCGCTCGCCACCGGAGAGGGTGCTGATGTCGCGGTGGCGCAGCGCCGCGATACCCAGCAGATCGAGCACCTCCTCCACGCGCTTGCGCATGATCAGCGGCGCCACGCCAAGTTGCTCCATGCCGAAGGCGAGTTCATCCGCGACCCGTGACGAGACGATCTGCGCCTCGGGGTCCTGGAACACGAATCCGGTCGTGCGCGCCAGTTCACGTGGCGTGTGGTAGCGGGTGTCCTGCCCAGCCACCATCACGACCCCGGCAAACTCCCCGCCGGAGAAATGCGGCGTGAGCCCGTTCAGGCAGCGCAGCAGGGTGGATTTGCCGCTCCCCGACGGGCCGGTGAGCGTGATGAACTCCCCGGGCTGGATGTACCACTCCGGGATGCGCAGAGCGAGCGCGCCGTGGTCCGGGTAGGCGTAGGCGACATCGGTGAAGGAGACGAGTGGGGAGGTGGTCATGGCCGGGGTGCGGGCCGATGAGGTGTGGGCAGGAGAGGAATGTCAGATGAGAGAGGGTAGCAGCAAGCCAGAGTATGTGCGGAACACTGGCGTGGCCGGGCCGAATCTGACGTGTTCACCCGGGGAGCTGAGCCCCTCTCCCGCGCACCGGGAGAGGGGTTGGGGTGAGGGCGGTTCGGCGCAAAGGGGCCGCATGAAGCTTTTTCACCGCAAGCGTGAAGGACCTCGGCTCCGAGTGCAGCAGCCCTCGATTGCTGCCATGGATCCTCGCCTGTCATCCAGAGACCACAGGCGAAGGATCCCGTTCGAGTTATGGCCCTGGGCGGGTTCTCCTGGGGACGCTCCCTCTCGCGTGTCATCTCAAGCGGAGGTGAGACCTCCTGGCTTACGTCACCACCGGGAAACGATGCCCACAGGCGTAGCACCCGGCGGACCTGGGCCGTGCTGACCTGCGACGCCCAGATCTCTCGACTTCGCTCGAGATGACACGCGAGAGGGAGCGGTGGATAGGGGGCCGGCTCCGGGCATGGAAGGGAACGAGATTCTTCGCCTGCGAACTCAGAATGACACCTGAGGTTGGGCGTGCACCTCGCAGCGTGGCGATTGGGTGGCGAGGTCCTTCGACTGCGCTCAGGACGATACGCTGGGAGTGGATGCCAGGTCGTCGGGTCTCCTCCAGGGGTCGTGCACAGGGGCGAACGGTGCTTCACGGCCGCACCGCGGCGGGTGTCAGCAGGAGCCCGAGGAGCGCCAGCAAGGGCAGATTGACGGCCGGCACGTGAATGCTCGGGTAGGGTTCATAGCGAAACGCGCCGGGATCACGCGCCAGCAACACGATCTGTACCGCCAGAACCACCAGGGATGCGACAGCCACGGCGCACTCAGGCTGCTCCCAGACGGGCTCCCGATAGCGCGTGCGCCGCGCTTCCCCACGGGTGGAGGGCCTACGAGCCACGCTTGCGATCAGGAGCAGGGCGCCGGCGCCGAGGACTGCTACGCCGACCGAGAGCGCCCCAAGGACCAGGACATAGGCACCAGTAGCCGTGGCGGTCAGTCCGAGCAGCAGCGCGAACAGGCGCCACGACCCAGTTTGGGCCTCTCCCGCTAGCGGCGCGCCGAAGGCCCGGGCTTCCAGTGCCTCCGCCGTCATCATGGCGCGCTCCAGGCCACCGCCCAGCAGCGGGACCACGAGCGGGAGAACGTCCCGCACGCCTCGTGGGCGGAAGCCACGGGCCATCTGCGCATCCCGGATTTCGCCGAGGGCCACCGTGGTCTGCGGCAGGTAGGACCAGGCCACGGAACCGGCGACCGCCAGGGGCGCCATGCGATCTGGCAGCAGCCGAACGGCCAGCGTCCAGTCGAGGGCAACGCCAAGCGTCGCGCTCACCGCCACCAACGTGAAGATGGCCAGCGCGCCGAACAAGCCGAAGACGAGCGCGTTCAAGGTGAGCGCTCCCCCGACGATGGGCCAGGAATCGGGGAGACGGCCTATTACAACATCCCCGGCCCGGACAGTCAGCACGTTGAAGATGATGCTGACCACACCGAACACGAACGCCAGGCGCAGCAATGGCCGCCAGCGGCGGCCCGCCGCGCCGGGGCTCCAGACCGCCCAGACGCTGATGACGGCGAGCAGTGTCGCGACAATGGGCCAGGGATTCCGTCCCAGGAGCGGCGGAATCATGGCGGCAGCCGCCCAGAGCAGCCAGGCACGGGGATCGAGCACGCGGGCTGGCTCTGGCTCCGCGTCATCCCAGGGGTGGAGCAGATCGTGGGCACGCGCTCTTGTCGTACGCCGGTAGAGCGCTAGTCCGCCCAAGCCGATGGTGCCGAGCAGCGCCCCTGCCGCGGCAATCTCTTGCCTATCCGGTGGGTTGGCTGCGATAACGGGACCAACGCCTTCCGGGAAATACGTGCGAAAGCTGGCAACGGTCCCCGTGCCATCACCCGCCCCCGCGAGTTGGGCTAGTTGCGCCGGGGTGACGGCTGGCAAGTGTGGGTCATCGCCGGTCCAGCTCCACCCGAAGACATCGCCATCGTGCACGCGGGTTGCGCTGCCCCCGAGCGCCAACCAGCGCCAGGCCGCCAGGTTTGCCGCGTCCTGCTGGAACAGTTGCCAGTACGGGGCGTTCGCGCCGGACGCCTGGCAGACCGTGCGCCGGCACTCGTCAATGGAGCAGCCCTCACCCGCGATGGCGCAGACCCCTTCGCCGAGTGCCCCGAACCCAACCGTGATGACCGGGATACCACTCCGTTTCAGGAGGGCGATTCCGTCAATCTCGTCCTCCTGGAACGGCACCCAGGCGTACGTGATGCGGCCATCACCATCCCGCACGATCAACCCGGCGTGATTCCCCCCATCCTCGGCCAGCGCTGGCGCAGGGTTGAGGAGCAGTCTCGCCAGCAACGTGGCCAGCGAGATCAGGAGGCAGATACGCAGGAACTCGCGGAACGAGATCACTGATTACGCGGCAAGCAGCACGCAGTCATCGCTGGCTGCCGCGTTTTGCGGGCAGCCTGTCACCACCGGCAGCGCTTTTTCGGCCAGGGCCGGGATAGCTTGCACCGTGGCCAGCAGGTTCGGGTCAGTATCGGTCAGCATGTACCGCAGCGCACCATCGGGCAGTTGATACGCGGCGAGTGCTGAAACAGCGTTGGCCGGGTTCTCGTTCGACGCGATCAGCGCCTGCGCCACCAGCGCGGTGGAGTTGGCATCGGCCGTCAGGGGATCGCCAGGGCCATAGGCGTACCCGCTCCCATCCGGGAGTTGCAGCGTCTGGAGGAAGGCGATTGCCGGGGGAATCAGATCTGAATCCCCATACCCGGCGGCGACCAACGCCTGGATGATCATGGATGTCGTGTTGGAGTCAGCCGCGCCAGCTTCGATGTTGCCGTCAAAGGCCCAGCCGCCGTCCACGCTCTGGGTTTCGAGCAGCGGTTCCAGCGCAGCATCCGGCACCTGCTCACCCGCCGCCGAGAGGGCCAACATCACCAGCGCGTGCGCGTACAGGCTATCGCCCCAGATGCCGGAGATCGGGTTTTCGACCGTGGTAGTCGGAGGATTCTGCATCTCGTCGAAGAGGTCGATGCTCACGAATGACCGGGGGTTGTGGCCTCCCACGATTGCGGCAAGCGCCAGCTTTGCCGCTTGACCCGCACCGGTCTGGGCATACGGTTGGCCGTTTTCCGCGAGGTACGCCACCGCCTTGCCGATCGCGGCGTCAAGGGCGGGGTCAGTCTCAGCGGCGGCGGCTAATGCCAACACGGCGTCCGTGGTGACGCCGGCGTCGAGTTCACCGGAGAACCCGGGGAAGCCGCCGGATGCGTCCTGTCGCGCCAGGAGCCAGGCCGTAGCTGCCGACAGCGGATCTGCCAGCGGAGCAGCGGGCGATGCGGCAGGTGTGGCCTGCCGCGCGACGACAGCGCCTGGCAACAGGCTGAGACTCACGAGTGCGACCATCAGCAGCGTGCGCAACGTGGCACGCCGACCCCAAAGAGTGTGCATGGGTGTCCTTCCCTTTCTCGCGAAGGGCGTTGGACACGGTGGACTGGCGATCTGGCTTCGCCACGAATGGCGTCACAGTTGCGGGACAGCGCCGGACTTGCACCGGCTTCTCCAGAGGTCAGGACCTTCCACCGCTTGAACGCTCTTGTATCGGGCGGCACACGAGCCGCAGGCGGAGTGTGGCACCCGGACAAAAGCCTCGTCAATTCCCGTGTAGGGTGTGCTATAAGCCCTGCGGGGAGGCACGGGGTGGATATCGTCTACGCGCTGCAAATCGGGGCGGTGGCTGCGATAGCAGCCATCCTGGGCTCCATGCTGGGGCTGGGGGGCGGCGTCTTCCTGGTGCCGATTCTCACGCTCTTCTTCGGGGTCGATCCCAAGCTGGCCGTTGGCGCCAGCGCCATTGTGGTGGTAACCAACTCCGTCGTCGGCTCCACGAACCACCTCAAGAACCGCTTCACCAACCTGCGCCTGGCGATGCTGCTCCAGGTCTCGACCGCGCTCGGGGCTATCGCAGGTGCGCTCTACGGCGTCTCCGCCGATCCTCGCGTGATCTACGGCGTCTTTGGCGCGGTACTGGTCTACGCCGCCGTCTCGATGGTGATCCGGCGGGAGCGGGCGGTCACCGCACCAATTGCCGGCGCGACCGATGCCCTAGCCCTGGGCGCGGCCTTCTCCGATCCAGCTATTGGCCGGGATGTCGGCTACATCCCCATTCGCCCGGCGGCGGGGATGGGAGTTGGCGCGGGGGCGGGGGTCATTTCTGGCATGCTTGGTGTGGGAGGTGGTGTGGTGATGGTGCCCGCCATGAACCTGCTGATGCGGGTGCCGGTCAAGGCGGCCGTCGGCACCTCCTCCTTCATGATTGGCATCACCTCGGTGGCGACCGCGTTCGTGTACTACGCGGGCGGCAAGATCGATCCCACCCTGGTGGTGCCGGCCATCATCGGGGTGTTCCTGGGCGGGCAGATCGGCTCCCGGCTGACACGGCGGCTGCGTGCGCAGCGGCTGTCGCTCATTTTCTCGGTGATCCTGCTCTACCTGGGTATTTCCCTTTTGCTGCGCGCCGTTGGCATTAAGGTTCCGGGGCAGACATGAGCGATCAGGCAACCATCGACCAGGAAACCGCGGAGCTGATGCGGCGCACTGAGCTGCTGGCACCACTGTACGCCCTCTCGCGCACCATTTTCGTATGGGGCTTCCGCCTTGGGGCGGCGCTGCTGGTGTTGGGCCTGGTGGTGGCCATCGCCAAAGGCGAGCCCATCGGCCACGTGGCGGACCCGCTGGTGGATATTCCTGGCGCGGTGCTCGCCGGTCACGCCTCCGGAATCATCGACCTGGCGATCTTCTGGTTCATGGCCACGCCGGTCGTGACCGTTATCGCGGTGGCGATCGGGTTCCTGCGGCTGGGCGACCGCCGCTACGCGCTCCTCTCCCTCGTCGTGTTGATCATCCTGGGTGCCAGCATCGCGCTCTCGCTGCTGCGCTAACGCATAGGAGAACCAGTAGCATGACCGTCTCCGGGCCCGCGCCGATTGGCGTGGTGGTGGCAATGGCCTCCGAACTGCAGCACCTGCTCAATCACACCACACCGGTGCGTGAAGAGCGGCACGGGCCCTGGCTGGACCGCTTCGAGATGGCTGGCAACGTGCCAGTCGTTGCGTTGCGCTGCGGCATCGGCATGGTGAACGCGGCGGCAGGCACGGAGCACCTGATCGCCACCTATGCACCACGCGCCGTGATCAACTTCGGCTGTGTGGGGGCGCACCGGCGCGAGATCCTGCCCGGTGACGTCGTGATCGGTAGTGGCGCGGTGAACCACGGCGCCATGCATATCCTGGCCAGCGGCGAGACGTTCTTCCCCGGTCTTGAATACCAGTTCCAGGGAGAAGAGGTGGCGCTCACCGAGCTCGTCTGTGACCCCACGCTGATCGAGGAGACGCTGGCCGCCGCGGAGGGATGGCAACCCGATCCCTGGCCGCAAGGACTGAACCTGCCGGAGGGCTTCGAGGAGCGCGCTCCCCAGGTGCATGTTGGCCGGGTAGGCTCAGCCGATATCTGGACGCAGCACCACGGCCGCATCGATGAGCTGAACGCCAGGCACGGCACGGTCTGTGAGGACATGGAGGCTGCCGCCATTGCGCACATCTGCGTGCGCCACGGCGTGCCCTTCATGACTGTGAAGGATGTTTCTAACAACGAGTTCCACAAGGTCTCTGACCTCGTGGACCAGGGCGAAGTCCTCCCGGCCGAGGAGGTTGGCCGCCGCTCGGCGGACCTGGTGCTGCGGCTTTTGGCGCGGCTGGGCGGGGAGTAACGATCTTCAGCTTGCGGTCTGTCCTGCCAGGCAAGACAGCGCTTTAACCAACCCGCTGACGCTGGGTCGAACCTTTACTTACCCTCTCCCTGCGCTGGGAAAGGGGCTTTGCGTTGACCCGTCAGGCGGGCCTGGATTCAGGCGCCGCGGCACGTGAAGGCCACCGTGGGCGCCTACCCGCACGTGTCACCCTGAGCCAGGACGAAGGACATCGTTCGCTGATTCTTCAGGAAAGTATGTGACCTTTCCACCGCCCCCTACGGGTGTCGTCTCGAGTGGAGTCGAGAGATCTCGGGCTCCCTAACCGCCGGGGCACGAAGCCCCACGCGAGCTTCGCGGAGACTTCGCATCTGCGTGGCATGAGACGCCGAGATCTTTCGACTTCGCTCAAGACGACACCGGAGTTTGGATGGGTCAAGGGAACAGGCTGGGCCGAGAGCCCTCGCCTGCGGGTTCAGGATGACACAGGATGGTGGTTGAAACAGGGAGCCGGGCTATGGGCAAGGATCGTCCGCCGGACACCAGCCTGCTCCCAAAGTGCAGCAGCGAAGGTGCTGAAATCTACTCCCCGTAGTAGTTCAGCGGGCGCACGACGACCTTCCCCTCCGCCGGGTCCATGCTCAGGACCACGTCCGGGTGGCTGGGCAGCAGGATGTCCGGGCCTTCGTCTGGGGTGATCACCAGGACGTCGTTCGCGCCGGTCTCCATGAGGTCTGTGACCTTGCCGAGGCGTTCGCCGGCTTCGGTAAAGACCTCCAGCCCGATGATCTGGTAGAGGAAATACTCGTTCGGGGCGAGGGGACGGGCATCCGAGCCGCGGATGGAAAGGGTGGACCCGCGCAGGCGTTCGACCGTTTCCGGCGACGAGATGCCCTGCAGGCGGAGCAGCGCGTTCCCTTGGTGCAAGCGCCCGCTCAGGACCGTGCGTGGCGCGGTTTCATCGCCCAGGTAGAGGCGTTTCAGGGTGAGCAGGTGATCCGGATCATTGGTTTGCAGGCGCAGCTTGAACTCGCCGCGCAGGCCATGTGGCGCGAGGATCGTTCCCACCACCAGGCGAGCTTGCGAGAGCGGTGTGGCTGGATCAGGCCCAGTCGTATCCGCGAGGCGTGGGGGCGTGCGTGGGGTGCGCGGCGCACGCCGCGTAGCTGGCCGACGGGTCCGCTGGCCAGACTTCGGCGGATCGCCGGGTCCGCTTGCCGCGATGTCCGGAACAGGAACGACCTGCCCGGCCACATCCGGGGGAGCAGGTGGCGGCTGCAGTCGCGGCTGTTGGGGCCGCCCGGGAGGATCAGTCTTCGATGTCGAGGGAGGCACGGACATTGCTCCGGGAGCCTGAGATCATCAGGGCGGTACGCATGGCACGGGCGATACGACCGCCCCGGCCAATCACCTTGCCGAGTTCTTCCTCTGGCACGCGCAAGCTGACAAAGACACTGCCCCCGCGCTGCCGGGCTTCCACCTCGACGGTACTGGGGTCATCAACCAGATTGGTCGCCAGGTAGACGATCAGGCCGCGCAGGCGCTCCGCCGCGTCTGAATCTTCAGGGTAGGCAGCGGAAAACTCTTCCTCGGCCGGCAGCATATCCTCGTACTCGTCGGCCACCACGTCGTCACTGACATCGACATTGACGTTGTCCATGCGGAATGCTCCTCGTGTGGCTGCGCGGCGAGTACATGAGTACATGCACTGAGAGGCGACCGGTCAAGGCCGCCTCTCGAGCTCCGCGTCGTCTGGTCGTAGCTGAGTGGTGCGGCTACTCGGCCGCCGCGACAGCCACTTCGGCTTCGCCATAGACACCGGCGCGATTCAGAATCGAGCGTACAGTATCGGTCGGCTGCGCCCCGACGGAGAGCCAGTGACGAGCGCGCTCGATATCCACGCGAATGGTGGAAGGTTCAGTCAGCGGATCGTAGAACCCGACCACCTCGATGAAATCACCATCACGCGGGGAGCGGCTGTCCGCCGCGACAATACGATAGCTGGGACGCTTCTTGGCGCCCATCCGCCGGAGGCGAAGCTTGACCACGCGGAATTGCTCCTCTTGTTGCCCGTAGAGCCTGCCCATATGCGGCCTACGGCAAACACTTCAATCAATGATGCGTGCATATCATGTCACGCGACGCCAGGTGCCAGAATCGGCCTTGGCCGCCGCAGGCACGGGAAATACGTCCTACGCCGGGGCGAAAGGACATCCGATCATAGCATTGGCGCAAGAGGGGCGTCAACGCGCCAGTGCCTCGCGTCAGCATTACCCGGTGCGCTGGCGGCGCCTCTTCTGTTAAATATCCACCGCCACCGCCAGGATAGTGGCCGTGCCCGTCATCGCCTGCTGTGCGTAGGTATTGATGCCCAGCAGCACGATGCCGTTTTTCAGCACGCCCACGATTGCCGCGCCCAGCACCGCGGCGAAGGCCATGCCTTCGCCGCCGACCAGGCTGGTGCCACCGATGATGGAGGCCGCGATCACCGGCAGTTCCTGGCCCAGGCCAGCCGTGGGCTGCGCAGAGACGAGGCGGGAGAGCAGGATGATGCCGGAGACGGAGGCCAGGAACCCGCTGGTGGTGTAGACGAACCTCTTGACGTTGTTGACGTTGATACCAGCCAGCCGCACCGCCTCCTCATTGCCGCCATCGGCGTAGATGTAGCGGCCCAGCGTGGATTTTCCGAGGAACAGGGTGGCCAGGGTGGTGATGATCACCAGCATGATGACCGGCATGGGGATGCGCCCCACGTAGCCCTGGCCGATCTGCCGCAGCAATTCATCGCGTGGGGCGGTGACCGGGGATCCCTTGGTGATCGGCAGAACACACTATGTGGTTGGTGAGAGTGTGTCCAGAGAGGACGCGCATTCGCGCGAGAAGTCCTGGGCCAACAGCATGGCGCCTGGACTCGTGATCCAGACGCCATGCTACAAAGGCGGAACCGGTCGAAAAACAGCGAGCGAACCTGCTCCGATACTTATTCCTCGCGGCGCGAACTCACGCCTGCTGTGTCCAGGGCGGTCGCACTGCACGCCACGACAAGCGTGCGCGTGAGCGCCGGGGAGCAGCCCAGGCGGGTCGCGCGAGCGGCGACTCGCAGGGGCCCCTGGCGGCGCACCAGTGCTTCGGCGATGACCTGGCTGACGCGGGGTGCGCGCTCCATATCGGGGTGAGCGGCAATCATGAGAATCAACCTGCCTTCCCAGAGGCTTGGGCCGAACAGTCCTGCGCTGTCCAACCCACAATTGCAAAGCTTCGGTGAAGCTTCGCGCCGATCTCCTTCGATCCTAACGGTCAGATGCGCCCTTGGCAAGACCTTGGACACATTTTTCGCCACATTTCTGCGAGATATGGTGATATGTGGATGCTGAGAACTCTCGTTCAAGCCTGGCGAGAGGCGGTTCCGGTCTCCCTGATGCCATTAGGCGCCTACCAGGGGCCAAGTAGCAGGTTAGCGTTGTCTTGATCCTACGCCGCCCGCGTGAGCAGCTCCTTGCTCAGGACGAGATCGAGCGCCAGCGTGCGGTAGCCAACGGTGTCGAAGAGCACTACCAGCGTCTCGCCCGTGTAGCGCAGGACGCGACCGGGCCCCCACTCCTTGTGCTCCACCAGGCTCTGCAGTGGAAATGGATGTTCTCGGCTCGGGTCAGCGGTGACGAGCCCTGCATCACAGTTGTCGCAGTTCTGGCACGGGGCGGGCAGCGTTTCTCCGAAGTACGAGAGTAGGTACTCCCGCCGGCAATCACGCATGTCGGCGTACCCGCGCATCATCTCCAGCCGTGAGCGCTCAAACGCCCGCCGGTTCTCCTGCGCCTCCGCAGCGCCTTCCACAGCCTCGTCCAGAGGAATCGACGCGGTCGCGGTGATTTCCCCGGTTGGGTGCATCGACACGACGCCTTCGTCCTCCAGGGAGTGTACGGCGGCGGTGACCTTGATTTGTGAGAGATCGAGCTTGTCGCAAAGATCCTCGATCGTCAACGGCTCGTCCGCCTGTTGCACTTCCGCGGCAACCCGCGCGATCTGCTCGGCATCCACATGTCCGCTTCCAGCCAGGAAGCGCTGCAGGTTGAGATCATCTGGATAGGAGAACAGGACCGCTTCAGCCGGCTCGCCATCCCGCCCGGCGCGCCCGATCTCCTGGTAGTAGGCGTCAAGGGACGCGCAGATATCGAGGTGATAGACGAACCGGACATCGGGTTTATCGACACCCATGCCGAACGCCGCGGTGGCGACGATGACATCGACATCCCCCGCCATAAAGGCATCCTGGGCCATCTCCCGGACGTCGGCAGACATGCCAGCGTGGTAGGCCACGGCCTTGACCTGTTCGGCGCCAAGGGCAGCCGCGACCTCTTCTGTGTGCTTGCGCGTGGCCGCGTAAACGATGCCTGGTTTCGGCGCGGCGACCACCCGCTCGATGAGCGATGCCCGCTTCTCGTCCGCGTCCGAGAACCCCTCGACCGCGAGGTGGATGTTCGGCCGGTCGAAGCCTTGCACCATGACGTGGGGCTCGCGCATGCCGAGCCGCTCGACGATCTCCTCACGTACCGGCGGGGAGGCTGTGGCGGTAAGGGCAAGGACTCGCGGGTGACCAAGCTGCTCGATCACGCCGCCCAGGCGGAGGTACTCCGGGCGGAAGTCGTGACCCCAGGCGCTGATACAGTGCGCTTCGTCGATGACGATGAGCACCGGCTCTGAAGCCTGCAGGTGAGTGAGGGTCTCCTCGTTTGCCAACTGCTCTGGCGCGAGGAACAGGAACTGGATGTGGTCCTCGGCGACGCTGCGCAGGGTGTCCGCGTGCTCGGCACGCTTGAGCGTCGAGTTCAGCAGGGCCGCCTGGCCCGCGTTCCCCTCGTCCAGGGCAGCGACCTGGTCCTGCTGCAAGGCAATCAGGGGCGAGACAACAATCGTCAGCCCCTGCAGGAGCACACCGGCCGTCTGGTATATGGCGGACTTTCCGGCGCCGGTAGGCATCACCACCAGCGTATCCCGCCCTTCCAGGGCAGACGCGATGGCCTCTCGTTGGCCGGGCCGCAGTTGCTCAATCCCGAGCGCCTCGCTGGCGGTATGTTCGATCTCTCCAACCACGTCGGTTGCCATTGTCTTGAAAAGCTCCATACAGCGCAGCACAAGCACCCACTGTCATGGTGAACAGGTGATCTCGCCGCGCGGCGAATCTTCGTACCGGGGCAGGGCTGTAACAGCAGATCAGGTGCCAGCTTGAAGGCAGGGTGGGTGGGAACATCGCCCGCGCTACAGGACTGGGACTGGCATTTGGTTAGCGACAGGACTCCGGGCGGTTGTAATGCGCGCGGGCTACCTGCCGGACCACACGGCACGTGTGGGTGGGCAGTGGAGAGGGACCAGGCTGGGCCGACACGGCTCTGTAGGAGCGCGAATGGGCCGAGATCGTACACCTGCAGGCTCGAGATGACACGCGAGGGCAGACAGCACTTCGAAGCCTGGTTGTTGGAGGACGAGGTCCTTTGACGTCGTTCAGGACAACACCTGGAGGCGGCAGGGATCGGGCTCCATGTGATCGAAGCTGGGAGGCAGCGGCCGTGTTCTCCCGATGCGTGGAAGCGGCCTCAGGGTAGCGCGGCTTTGATACAAGACCATCACGCCGCTGCAGGGGCGTGATGGTCCAGATACACATCGAACTCGATTGGACTTGCTGATCCCGGCGCCTCAGTGCCCTTCGCGCTCCTCGAACTTGGTGATCACCGCCACCTTCTCGGCGGAGGCCGAGCCCGGGTCGAACTCGTAGCCAAGCCACTCGTTCACCAGCCGCTTGGCGAGCTCTGGCCCGACCACACGCGCACCCAGCGTAAGGACCTGGCAGTCGTTGGAGAGCACGGAGCGCTCGACGGAGTAGGAGTCATGGGCGACGGTGGCGCGGATGCCGGGCACCTTGTTGGCGGTGATGGCCATGCCGATGCCCGTGCCGCAAACGAGCAGGCCACGCCGGGCGTCACCGCGTGATACCGCCTGGGCAACATCCAGGCCGACGTGTGGGTAGGCCTTCGTGTCCTGTGCGTCTGGCACCCCGAAGTCGATCACATCCCGCACGCGCGGGTCCGCCTCCAGCTGTGCCTTGAGCGCGTTCTTGAGATCCGCGCCGGCATTGTCTGCGCCAAGGGCAATGGTCACCTGGTCTGTTGTGCTTGCCATCATGCTGTCCTCGAACTTGAGTAGTGGGTAGCGTCAGGAATTGAACGCCTCGCCGAACGCCTGCAGGACGTAATACAAGGAGGTAGCTCCTGCATCTTGCGTGCCCCGCGAGCGCTCTCCCAAGCGGGAGGCGCGGCCCTTGCGGCTGATCATGTCCACCGTCGAGAGCATGCCGGCGGCGGCTGCCGGGAGCGCGGCAGCCCAGGCAGCAGCTAGTGTGACGTTGTCCTGGGCAACTTCAGTGAGCGCCTTGCTGAAGGGGATCAGGGTATCCACCATTGTCTTGTCGCCAGCCTGGGCACCGCCCATGGTCTGGAGTGTTTCAGTTGCGGAACTGATCGCGCGAGCCACTGCAGCCGCGTCCACCGCGTCGTCATCCGCTGGCAGCGCGGAGCCGATCGCGATCAGCCAGCCGCCGACCAGCGCGCCCGACGCGCCGCCCGCCGCGTTCTGGAACCCAATGCCCGCCCGCGTGAAGGAGCGGCGGGCCGTGCCGGAGTCATCGGCGATGGCCTCGACGGCAGCCCGGAAGCCGCGCACCATCCCCGCGCCGTGATCACCGTCGCCGGCGGCGGCATCGAGGCGGCCCAGTTCCTGTTCGGAGGATTCCACCGCCGCCAGGGCCCTGCGCAACGCGGCACGCGCTTGCACCCCGGCTGCGCCACCAGGAGCATCATCATCAACAACTGTCGTTTCCGCAATGGGAGCGGCAGAGATCTCCTGCGGGGTGCTCGCGGCTCCGCCGGCCTGTGCCACGTCGGGCCCGATGCTGGTGAAGGCGGGGGAGGCGGCAGTGGCGTCCAGCACGGCGCGCAGGTCATCATCCAGCCAGAGGAGCGAGAGGGAGAGGCCGGTCATGTCCAGCGCGGTCACGAACTCACCAATGAGCGGGTTGTACGGTTGCAGGCCGTGCCGGTCGAGGAGCATGGCAACATCGTTGTAAAGGACAAACAGCTCCTCGTACTTGGTGCCGCCCAGGCCATTCACCAGCACCGCCACCTGGCTGCCCGCATCCGCAGGCGCGTCCGCCAGCAGGGTATCGATCAGCATCGCGGCAAGTTCGCGTGCCGGGAGTTGATCGCCGATGCGCACGCCCGGCTCGCCGTGGATGCCGAGACCAACTTCCATCTTGCCGTCTGCGACGCTGAACAGGGGCGCGGTTTGACCGGGCACCGTGCAGCCGGCGAACCCGACCCCGGCGGTGCGGACGCGGGAGTTGGCGTGACGGGTCAGCGTCTCGACGTCAGCGATGCTGTCACCGCGTGCAGCGGACGCTCCGGCCGTCTTGAAAACGTAGAAGCCGCCGGCAATGCCACGCCGCCGGTCGCTCTCTTCCGGCGGCGCTGAGAGGACATCGTCCGTGACGAGCACCGTGCGAGCGTCAATACCTTCGGCACGCAGGCGCGACTCAGCCATGCCGAAGTTCATGACATCACCGCTGTAGTTGCCGAAGGTAAAGAGCACACCCGCACCACCATCGACCGCCTTGGCCACGCGGTAGCAGTGCTCGCCGGGGGGAGAGGTGAAGATATCCCCGATGGCTGCGCCAGACGCGAGGCCGCGTCCTACCAGCCCGTAGAAGGCGGGGTAGTGACCGGAGCCGCCACCAACCACCACGCCGACCTTGCCCTGCGCGGGCGCACCGTTGGCGATGACGCCGCTGGCGCCGGGAACGCGCCGCAGGTAGCGGCCGTAGGCGGCGGTGTAGCCGCCGATCATCTCTTCCCGGAACTGTGAGGCCTCGTTGAGCAATCGCTGCATCGCATGCTCCTTCCGCCCGGCGGAACGGCCGGGTGCTTCGTCACCTGTGAACTTAGCGCGGCGGGGGTAGGTGATCCACCAGGTATTCCCGCACGTCGTCTGTTGATGTGGCGATTTTTGCACAGAGCGCGAGTGCATCGGGCTTTGGTGGATACGTGGCATTCGGAAGCGCGATGACGTGCATCCTGGCGGCAGCGGCGGCGCGCAGTCCGTTGCTGGAATCCTCGATCGCAATTGCTCGCGCAGGCTCCACCCCGATGCGCCGCGCTGCTTCCTCATACACGTCAGGAGCGGGCTTGCCGCGCGGCACCTGCTCGCTGCTGACGACCGCGCCAAAACTGGGACGCAATCCTGTCGCCTCCAGCACCGCCTCGATGAAGCGGTAAGACGCCGAGGAAGCCACGGCGATTGGGACGCGTGCAGCGGCAGTCATCACCATGTCGTAGGAGCCGGGGAGCAGTTCCACCCGCCCGCCGTGCAGGGAAGCGATCATGTTGGCGACGATGTCTTCCATAATATGGTCGGGGTCGTCACTACCGATCTGCCCGGCCAGGTAGCGTGCCCATTCCGGCACGCTCATGCCCTGGACCACGGCGGTATCTGACGACAGCCACTCGTAGTCATGCAAGGCCGAGTAGCGAACCCAGTTCTCCTCCCAGAGGTGCTCGGATTCGACCAGGACGCCATCCATATCAAAGATCACCGCGTCGAACAGGGTCGTTTCAGTGGTCATGAACGAAGTGCCTTCCCCAGGGTCGCCCAATTGCCTCGCTCCATCATGTTGCTCTAACGTGGCGCCACTGCGTATTCCGTCCTGGCATCTTCCAGCACGCGTAGGCCAGCAGCGTCGACGCCATCGTCCACCACGATCAGGTCGAACTCGGAGAGATCGGCCAGGCGGTGCAGCGCGGTCTTGCCGAGTTTGCCATGGTCGATAAGGAGCACGCGTCTGGCGGCGACGCGCAGCATGGCACGCTTCACGGCCACGATCTCCTGCTCCTGGTGATACGCAACGCCGTTCGAGACGGCGGAGGTGGACATCAGGAAGATATCCGCGCGGAGCGCCGCGATACTCCCCTCACACACAATTCCGGTGAAGGAATCGTGGCTGGGGAAGTACTCCCCGCCCAGGGCAATGAGCCGGATACCCGGACTCTCATGGAGCACCTGGATGGTGGCCAGGTAGTTGGTGATCACTGTCAGCGGAGCGAGTTCTGGCAGCAGACGGGCGAGGGCCAGAGTCGTGGTGGCATCGTCCAGGAGGACGGCCTGGCCCGGCTCGATCAGGGAGAGCGCGTAGCGGGCGAGGGCTTCCTTCTCACGCGTGGCGCTGGCCAGCCGGTAGCGGACATTGCTTTCGAAGAGGCTGGAAGGTTGAGGGGTGGCGCCGCCACGGGTCTTGCGCAGGACGCCGCGCCGCTCCAGTTCATCCAGATCGCGGTGAATGGTCATCGGGCTCACGGCGAAACGCGACGCCAGGTCACGGGCAGAGGTAGCGGCATTGGCCAGGACGATGGCCGCGATCTGCTCCCGCCGGTCATCGGGCGTCAGACCAGCCAGGATGCGTTCTGCGGCGCGCGGTTCCGCCATGGCCACGAAAATGCCTTTCGCCTTGCCCAACTCAGTAGCGCTGACTGGACATATCACACGCTGCAGTGTGATTTCATCATATCACCTGAGCAAAGGAGCTTGGCGTATTTTTGCTTGTGCTACTGCCAAAAATGCGTGGTTGGCTGTGTCTGCCATCGACGAGGCTACCGTGTGGGCGGCCATTGCCGTTTGAATAACCCCATGATAGAGTGAAAATATCACACGAGTTTGTGAGATCGACGCCAGTTCGGGCGTCGCGGAGTCTTCGGTACCCCGTTCGATGGGTGGCTCGCTGACCAACGGTGGTCGGGGCCAGGAATTGGGAGGAGTCTCAGATGGGCCGCACCATTAACCCACTCACAGGCCAGCGTTTCTCGCGTCGCCGCGCCATGCAGGCCGGTCTCGGCGCCAGCGCCACGTTGGCCATGGCTGGATTGCCCGGGGGCTGGACCCCAGCCCGGGCGCAGGATAGCGCCGCCGCCGACGTCACCGGGGATTTCGACTGGAAGCGCCATGATGGCACGACCATCAAGGTCCTGCTTAACGAGCATCCCTACTCCGACGCCATGAAGGCGAACCTGCAGGTATTCCAGGACCTGACCGGCATCACGGTTCAGCACGACACGTTCCCCGAGACCAACTACTTCGACAAGCTCACGGTGGACCTGCAATCTGGGCAGGGCGCGTACGACGCCTTCATGCTCGGCGCGTACATGGTCTGGCAGTACGGGCCTCCGGGCTGGCTCGAAGACATGAACCCCTGGATCGAGAACGCCTCGGCTACCAACCCGGAGTACGACTGGGAAGACATCTATCCCAACCTGCGCACCTCGGACAACTGGAGCCTGGTGGTGGGCGAGCCGCTGGGGAGCGGCGGGCAATACGCGCTGCCGTGGGGCTTCGAGGCCAACACGGTGGCGTACAACACCGAGGTGTTCGACAAGCTGGGGGTCCAGCCAGCCGAGACCATGGATGAGCTGGTGGAGCTCGCCGCGAAGCTCGATGCGGACGCGCCTGGCGCAGGCTTCGAGGGCATGTACGGCATCGCCACCCGTGGTGCCCGCCAGTGGGCTACGATCCACCCCGGCTTCATGACCCAGTACTCACGCGAGGGCGCCAGGGACTTCGAGGTACAGGATGGCCAGCTGGTGCCCGTCATGAACTCTGACGTCGCGGTGGCCTTCACGGACAAGTTCGCCACGATGATGCGGGATTCCGGCCCGGCGAACTGGACCAACTACTACTGGTACGAAGTCGGCACGGACCTCGGCGCGGGCAAGGCGGCCATGATCTATGACGCCGACATCCTGGCCTATTTCCAGAACCAGCCGGGCGGCAGCGCCAACGCTGGCAAGTTCGCCTGGCACACCGGCCCGAAGGGGCCTGATGGCTCACTGCTGACCAACCAGTGGATCTGGTCGCTGGGCATGAACTCCAAGTCGCAGAACAAGTCTGCCACCTGGCTCTTCCTGCAGTGGGCAACCGGCAAGGACCACCTTACGTACGCGGCGATCGAGGGGAACATGGTCAACCCGGTGCGGGCCTCGGTGGTGGAGAACCCGGCGTTCCAGGACAAGATGAACGCCAACCTGAACTATCTCGATACCTTCAACGCCATCATCGAGGACACCAAGATCCTCTTCACGCCACAGCCGCAGTTCTTCGATGCCACGACCCTCTGGGCCGGCGCCCTCCAGGAGATCTACGGCGGCGCTGACGCCAAGGAGACGCTTGACGCGCTGGTCGAGGAGATCATGGCGGCGACGGAGTAACGCGCACGTGTGGCGCGTAGCCCTGGTGTTCCGTGCTTGCGGATGGGTGAGCGCGGCGCCAGGGTGGCGCACCACCACCGCGTCAAGGCGCCCCACGCCTGGAGCACATCCCGGTGGGGGAGGCAACGCACCGCTGCATAGCGGCGGTGCGTTCACTTCGCCCAGTCAGGACATGGTTCGCCGTCAGGACTCGCGCGGCGTGACGCCATATGAGACGATGGATCGACCGTTGCTACGCCTGTTGAGCAGGAGCCGATGACCGCCGCATCTCCCGGTACACCTGACGCCACGTCAGCTGACGGCCTGCTGCCGCCCTGGCGAAGGTCGGCGCGGCCCTACCTGCTGGTGCTGCCAGCCGTAGCGCTGACCATCGGCATCCTCTACCCCTTTGTCCAGGGGGCCATCTACGCCTTCCAGAACTACCGGGCTACGCGCCCGAATCCGGAGTTCATCGGGTTCCGCAACTTCGAGCGGATCCTGACCGACGAAGGCTTCTGGCACAGCGTGCGCGTGACCGCCACCTTCGCTATCGGCGCGACCCTGGTGGAAACGCTGCTCGGGGTGGCCGTCGCCTTGCTGCTGGCGCGCAGCACCCTGGTTGGCCGCACCATGGAGCGGTTCCTGATCTTGCCGCTCATGGTGGCCCCGATCATCGCGACCATCATGTGGCGGCTGATGATGCAGCCCAGCGTGGGCATTCTCAATTACCTGTTGCGGCCCTTTGGCGGCGGTGACCTGGCGTGGACCGACACGCCCGCCATGGCGATGTTCTCGGTCATCCTGATCGATGTCTGGATCTACACGCCCTTTGTCGCTTTGCTGGTGCTGGCAGGATTACGCTCCCTGCCCCGCGCCCCCTACGAGGCGGCATCGGTAGAAGGCGCCAGCTACTGGTTTACCTTTCGTAATCTGACGCTGCCGATGCTATGGCCCTATATCCTGGTGGCCGTAATCTTCCGCTTCATGGATTCCCTGAAAGTGTTCGATGTCATCTTTGCCCTGACCGGCGGCGGGCCGGGAAACGCCACCATGGCGTTGCAGGTGCAGGCGTACCAGGACGCCATTCCCTTCTCGAACTTCTCGCTGGGGCAAACCTACATGCTGATCCTGTGGGCAGTGGTCTACGCGACGACCCGGGTCCTCATCTCCGTCCTGGGCAAGGCCCAGAGCCGGGCTGCCGGGATATGAGCGAGGAGGGGACGATGGCCGCGAGTCCTGAAGAGCGACCTGCGCCGGATGCCGCGCCAACGCCGCGCCGTGGTGTGCGCATCGGCGACATCATGCTGGATGGCGTGACGATCATCTATTTCATCTTCGCGCTCTTCCCGCTCGTGTGGATGCTCCTGCTCTCGCTGAAATCGCAGGATCAACTCTTCACGACCTATTTCCAGTTCACGCCAACCCTGGATGCCTACCGCGCGGTGCTGGGCCTGGATTCCAGCGGCAGCGTGCCCTTTGTCCGCTTCTTCTTCAATAGCCTGATCGTGTCCTTCGGCGCGGTGCTCATCTCGCTGCTGGTGGGCGTGCCCGCCGCGTATGCGTTTGCCCGCTACCAGTTCAAGGGGGGTGATAGCCTCCTGTTTACGCTGCTCTCCTTCCGCTTTGCCCCGGAACTCATGGTGATCATCCCCATCTATGTCATCTACCAGCGGCTCGGCCTGTTTGACACCCATCTCGGGTTGATCTGGGTCTATCAATTGATCACGCTGCCGCTGATCGTCTGGATCCTGCGCTCCTACTTCCAGGATTTGACGCCAGAACTGGAGCAATCGGCGCTGCTGGATGGGTACTCGCGGCCACAGGCGTTCGTAAAGGTGGCCCTGCCACTGGTGAAGCCGGGGATGGCGGCGGCCGCGCTGCTAGCGTTCATCTTTGCCTGGAACTCCTTCATCTTCCCCTTCATCCTGACCGGAAGCAACGCGCAGACGGTGACCGTCGGCGCCCTCTCCTTCATGGGTGGCGCCACGCCGCGTTACAACCTGACTGCCGCTGCCGCCCTGATCGCACTGATTCCGCCGCTCCTGCTCGCCCTGTCCATCCAGCGCTATCTGGTACGTGGCCTGACGTTCGGCGCGGTGAAGGGGTAGGTCTTGGCGTCACTGGCGGTGCGCGGCGTGCGCAAGGAGTACGGCAAGACTGTGGCCCTGGCCGGACTCGATCTCGAGGTCGCCGACGGCGAGTTCTTCGTGCTGCTCGGCCCCTCTGGTGCCGGAAAGACCACGACCCTGAAGTGCGTGGCCGGGCTGGAAACACCAACCGCCGGGCGGGTGGAAATCGGCGGGCGCGATGTGACCGAGGTGGAGCCAAACGCGCGGCGCGTGGCGATGGCCTTCGAGAACTACGCGCTCTACCCGCAGGAGACGGTCTACGACAATATCGCCTTCCCGCTCCGCTCGAAGCGCTACTACCAGCCACCCGACGTGACGCGGGCGCTGATCAACCAGGTGGCTGGCACGCTTGGGATCGGGCACCTGCTGGAGCGGATGCCACGTGAACTCTCCGGTGGGCAGCGGCAGCGGGTGGCCCTGGCGCGGGTGATGGTGCGCCCGGCTGATGTCCTCCTGCTGGATGAACCGCTCTCTCACCTGGACGCCAAGCTGCGCGCCACCATGCGCGCGGAGCTGAAGTCCCTCGGGGAGTTGCAGCACACCACGAGCCTTTACGTCACCCACGATTATCTCGAGGCACTGGCGCTGGGAGACCGCATCGCCATCCTGCGCGACGGCGAACTGGTGCAGGTCGGCACCCGTGACGAGTTGTGGCGCGCACCGGTCAACACCTTCGTGGCCACCGCCTTCGGGCAGCCACGACTCAACCTGCTGCGTGGGGTGATGGCCGAAGAGCAAGGGAAATCGGTCTTTACGACAGGAGACGGGCTGGTGCGGATTCCGCTGGGCAGACGTGATGTCGCACCAGGGACCGCTGTTGAGTTGGGCCTGCGTCCGCGCGATCTGCTCCTGGGTGAGGCGCCCGGGATGGCGATACTGCGCGGGCAGGTCTACGTGGTGGAGCCGCTCGGGCGGCAGCGCGAGGTGACAGTGCAGATCGGTGAGCAACGCGTGGCCGTGGTGACGCCTCACGAGGACGTGGCTCTTGACAGCCTGGTCTCCATCTCGGCTCCGCATGACCGGCTCCTGCTCTTCAACGCCGAAACAGGCGACCGCATCCCTGCCGCTTCAGGTCAGGCAAGTGGCGTCGCGGCGGCCGGAGTCACGGCGGATGGTTGAGCGGCAGCGGTCCCAAGAGGATCTGGTCCTGCAGCGGCTGACCAAGACCTTTCTGCAGCGAGGCAAGGCACCGGTAAACGCGGTCAACGGGATTGGTCTCACCGTTGGTGATGGGGAACTGCTGGGCCTGCTTGGGCCATCTGGCTGCGGCAAATCGACCACGTTGCGCATGATTGCCGGCCTTGAGGAGCCCACCAGTGGCGATATCCGCATCGGCGGCCGTTCGGTCGTGGGGATGCCGGCCCACACGCGAAACGTGGCCGTGGCCTTCGAGAACTACGCGCTCTTCCCGCCGCTTACGGTCGAAGAGAACATCACCTTCGGGATGCGGGCGCGGGGGGAATCGAACGCCCGCCAGCGGGCACGTGACGTGGCCGAGCGCCTGGGCATCGACCACCTGCTGGGGCGCAAGCCGGGCGGGCTCTCCAGCGGCCAGAAGCAGCGGGTCAGCCTGGCCCGCGCGATTGTCCGCACACCCTCGGTGCTACTGCTGGACGAGCCACTCTCCCACCTGGATGCCGCCGAGCGGGATGCCACCCGCCGTGAGCTGAAGCGCCTGCAGCGGGAGACCGGCTTCACCACGGTGTTGGTCACCCACGACCAGCACGAAGCGCTCTCCCTGGCGGACCGCATCGCGGTCATGAACGACGGGGCCTTCCAGCAGGTGGGCACGGCTGACGATGTCTACGACCGTCCGGCCAACCTCTTCGTCGCCGACTTCGTGGGCGAGCCGCGCATGAACCTGCTTCGCGGGCAACTGCGTGTTGAGCCGGGCGGCGGGCTGGCGGCAGCACTTGGCTCAACGGCGAGCGTGGGCCTGGGGAGCGCCTACGGGGCAGACCTGGACGGGCGAGAGATCACGCTGGGTATCCGGCCGCAGGATATCCGGGTGGAGCCGGGTGGGGCGGCCGGAGTGCTGGCGGCAACCGTGTTCGCGTTCGAGCCGCTGCAGGAGATTGGCCGCCTGACGCTCAACCTGGCGGGGACCGACCAGCGCATCGTGGTGGAGACGCATCATGATATGGTGGCAGTTCCTGGGGATACGGTCGGATTGCGGTTCGACCTGGCGAGAACCCACCTGTTTGACACTGCAACGGGAGAACGACTGCCATGGGAGAGCGCTCCAGCGCTGATGACGAGGTAGCGGCGACGCAGCCGCGCGTGCGCACGTTGTTGGCGGGAGACATGTTCGTGCGCAACGATCTCCTCCGTGCCGCGCTCGTCGAGAACCTGGGGGACCAGCTCGATTTCTCCGAGATCTCCTTCGAGTGGCCAAGCGATCCGTTCGGGCCGGTGGCGGAGGTGAAGGAAGCGGCTGGCACCGAGGATCAGTTGATCGCCGCCCTGTCCGGGCAAGAGGTCATCGTCACGGAGATGGCAGCCCTGACGCGGCACGTCATCAAGAATGCGCCCGACCTGCGCCTGATCGTAGTCTGCCGGGGCGGACCGGTGAACGTGAACCTGGAGGCCGCGACAGAGCAGGGGATCCCCGTCTGCTACTCCCCGGCCCGCAATGCCGCCGCCACCGCCGAGTACACCATCGGCCTGTTGCTCTCCACGATGCGCCACATCTCGGAAGGCCATCGGGATCTCCTGAACGGCACGTGGCGCGGGGACCTCTATGCGTATGACGTGGCGGGCATCGAGATCGAGGGCAAGACCGCTGGTCTCATTGGCTTCGGGGCGGTCGGGAGCCGGGTAGCGAAGGTGCTGCGCGCTTTTGGCGCGGAGGTGCTGGTGGCAGACCCGTACGTGGCTGCCGAAGTCGTGGAGGAAGCGGGCGCGACGCTGCTGCCGATGGATGAGGTGCTGTCGCGCGCCGACATCCTCAGCCTGCATGCCCGCCTGACGCCGGAGACGCACCATCTGATCGACGCTGATGCGATCGCCGCGATGCCTGACGGCGCGGTGCTGATCAATGCCGCACGCGGCGGCCTGCTCGATACCGAAGCGCTCTGCGCCGCTCTGCACAGCGGGAAGGTGCGTGCTGCTGCCCTCGACGTCTACGATCCCGAGCCACCCGCGCCTGATTCCTGCCTCTTCAGCGCGCCGAACCTGGTGCTCTCACCGCACCTGGCGGGGGCCAGTCGGGAAACCGCGAAGCGGGCGTGCCGGATCGCGGCGGACGAGGTGGCGCGCTACGTCCGCGGCGAGGCGCTGGCTCATGTTGCCAATCCGGCAGCCATCGCTGGCGAGTAAGCCCGCATGATCATCGGGGTCGATGCCGGCACATCGGTCGTCAAGGCCGTCGCCTTCGCGGAAGACGGCAATGTGCTGCACGTGGCTGCGCGGCCTACTCGCACACTGGTGCCCGCGCCGGGCTACGCGGAGCAGGACCTGGAAGAGGTCATCGCCGCCGTCGGCGAGGTGGTGCGGGAAGTCAGCGCCGGCCAGACGCCGCGGCTGGTGGGCATCACGGCGCAAGGGGATGGCCTCTGGCTGCTCGATGCGGATGGGTATGCGGTCCGGCCGCCGATCCTGTGGAGTGATGCGCGGGCTGCCCAGGTGCTGGCGGAGTGGCTACAGAATGGCGTGGCCGATCAGGGATTCCGCCTCTGTGGCAGTGTGCTCTTCCCGGGCGCGGCTGCCCCGCTGCTGGCTTACCTGCAGGAGCATGAGCCAGAATCCCTGGCAGCGGCCACAACGGCCGGCTACTGCAAGGACGCCATCCTGCAGCGGCTGACTGGCGCCCGCGCCACCGACGTCTCTGATGCCTCGCTGCCATTCCTCGATCCCCGGCGGCGGGAGTACCACGAGGACGTATTCACCCTTTATGGCGTTGAGGTCTGGCGTCACCTGCTCCCTCCGGTCGATCCTAATCCCGCTCCCCTGCGGCCGCTGACCGAAGAGGGCGCGGCCTTGACTGGCCTCCCCGCTGGCACGCCGATCCACGCGGGTCCTTTCGATCTCGCCGCCACCATGCTCGGCGCTGGCGTAACGGAGTTGGGCGATGGCCTGGTCATCCTGGGCACGACGCTCGGCTGCGCGGTGCTGGTGGATGATCCAGGCACGGACGGCGACCCGGCGGGGATGTTGCTCTGCACGCCAGAGCCGGATCGCTGGGTGCGCGTGATGCCCGCGATGGTGGGCACGCCCTCACTGGAGTGGATCCTGGGCATCACAGGCCTGCGCCGGGAGGACCTTGACGCCGCACTTGCCCAAACTGCTCCCGGTGCGGGCGGGGTGGTGGTGCTCCCCTACCTCGCCCCAGCCGGAGAGCGCGCGCCGTTCGTTGATCCCTACGCGCGGGGGCAAGCAATTGGCCTCAGCCTGGAGTCCACCCGGGAAGACCTGGTGCGCGCCGTTTGCGAAGGCATCGCCTACGCGGTGCGGGATTGCCTGGAGGCGGCGGGCCTGACGCCAGAGGGCCGGGTCTACCTGGGTGGCGGCGGGGTGCGGTCCTCCGGGTGGAGGCAGATCCTGGCTGACGTGCTGCAGCGACCGTTACTCCGTGGCCGCCAGCCGGAGCCAGGTGCGCGTGGTGCGGCGCTAGCGGCCATACATGCGGCAGGCATCTCAGTGGACGACGCAGTCTGGACCCGGCCGGAGGGCGTAGTGGAGCCCCGCGCGGAGTACGCATCGCTCTACGACGCAGGGTTCGCGTTCTACCGGGAGCGAACACAGGCTGCGCGAGGGCACTGGCGTGGGCCAGTGGGGTAGGGGGTAACCCTCACCCCAACCCCTCTCCCTGTGCGCAGGGAGAGGGGCTTGCGAGCCTGAGATTAGTTTCGACATGGTTTGCGCATTGACATTGGAGGTAAGGTGATGTCCGATAGGCCGTCGCCGCGTCGAGAAAACGTGCCAGCAGCTCGCATACTTCGTGGCCGCGAAACGCACGCCGAGCAAGTGCTCTGGGATGCATTACGCGGCCGGCGATTGGCGGGGCTGAAGTTTCCACGTCAGCACCCGATTGACCCGTTCGTGGCCGACTTCTGCTGTCCGGACCGCCGTTTGATTGTTGAGCTGGATGGCGAAGTACACGAGACACAACACGTGCGGGATGCTGAACGGGAGGACCTGCTGCGCGCGGCTGGCTATCACATCCTGCGTTTCACCAACCAGGCTTTGCTCTCAGACCTATCCGGCACTTTGATAACTATTCAAATCACCGCCGAATCCATACCGCAGCGCGAGGCCTACCCAACCTCACGCACCAACGGTTGGTCGTAACGAACACTCAGTTCGACATAGGTGAACGAGTCTCACTCGCCCAATTGAGCCAAAGGCCTGTGCCACCGCGAGCCCCTCGCCCTGCGCACAGGGAGAGGGGTTGGGGTGAGGGTTCTCTCTACACAGCCACCTTTTCACGCTCCGGCGCCACGAACACGGCGTCCAGTTCCGCGTTGGGGAGTTCCGGAGCGTCCTTGTAGAGGAAGCAGGCAGCTGCGCGATGCTCGTCTGTGCGAAAGAGGGGTGGTTTCTGCGTGGCGCAGATTTCCATGGCGTGGGGGCAGCGATTGACGAATTTGCAGCTCTGGGTCGCTGTCACCACGGGACGGGCGGGATCGGGCGGGAGCTCGTAATGCGTCCAGGGGTGGTCTGGGTCGGCCTGCGGGATCGACTGGATGAGGAGCTGGGTATATGGGTGCTCCGGATTCTTGACGACGGGTTCCACGCTCCCCGCTTCGGCCACTTCGCCTCGGTACATGACCAGGATGTTGTCACTCACCTGGTAGGCCGTGGTCAGGTCGTGCGTGATGTAGAGGATGGAGATGCCATAGCGCACGTGCATCTGACGCAGGCTCTCCAGGATCGTGGCGCGCAGAGAGGCGTCTACCATTGAGACGGGCTCGTCGGCGATGATCAGGCGCGGCTGCAGCAGCAGGGCGCGCGCCACCATGACGCGCTGCCGCTGGCCGCCGCTGAGCTGGTGCGGGTGCCGTCCCAGCGTTTCCTCCGGGCGTAGACCGACCGCGTTGAGCGTCTCCTCCATCAGCGAGCGCGCCTGCGCTTTGGATGACGCCAGCTTGAACTTCTCGATCGGCGTGCTGAGCACGTGGTCGACCTTGTAGAAGGGGTTGTAGACCTCGTAGGGGTCCTGGAAGATCACCTGCACGTCGCGCAGGAACTGCTTGCGTTCCGCACCACTGAGCTTCGTGAGGTCCTTGCCCCGGTAGAGCACCTCGCCACTTGTTGGCCCAGTCAGGCCCAGCAGCAGGCGAGCCAGCGTGGTCTTGCCGGAGCCACTTTCCCCTACTACCGCTGTGATGCTGGGCGGCTCATCATCGATGCGGAACGAGAAATCGTCCAGCGCAACCATGCCAGGCGACCGGCTGAACCGGCCGCCGCCGAAGACCTTGAAGACATTGCGCGCTTCCAGCAATGGCGGCATGAGAGCTCCTGGTGGCTAGTAGAGGTGGCACGAAACGCGGCGGTCTTCCTCGACCTCGCGCATGACGGGTTCAATCGTGGCGCAGCGCTCCATGGCTTGCGGGCAGCGGGCGCGGAAGGAGCAACCCTGCGGCCGGTGGAGCAGGGACGGGGGCAGACCGGGGATTCCCTGGAATGCGCCCTTTACCTCCAACGTCGGCAAGCTGGCGATGAGCAACTGGCTGTAGGGATGTAGCGGCGCCCGGAAGAGGGGCCGCACTCCGGAGACTTCGGCCAGTTCGCCGGCGTACATGATGCCGACACGGTCCACCACCTGCGCCATCAGGCCCATGTCGTGCCCGATGAGGATGATGGACGCGCCAAGGTCTTCCTGCACCTTGAGCAGGGTGTCCATCACCTGGCGCTGCACGACGACGTCCAGCGCGCTGGTCGGCTCGTCCGCGATGATGAGCTTCGGGCGCAGGCTGATGGCAATAGCGATGCAGACACGCTGCTTCATGCCACCGCTCAGCTCGTGGGGGAACATGTTCGCGACGTCACTGCGCAGGCCCACGCTCTCCAGCAGATCGCGTATGCGGTCATCGAGCGCCCTGCCGTGGAGTCTCACGCCATGGTCAGCGAGGCCATCGGCAATCTGCTTCTTGATCTTCAACACCGGGTTCAGCGAGTTCATGGCGCCCTGCGCCACCATCGCAATACGGGCCAGACGCACCTTGCGTATGGCTTCTTCGGAATACTTCGCGAGGTTGTCCCCTTCGAGGATGATGTCCCCGCCGACGATGCGCCCCGGTGGGCGGATGAGGCGCATCAGGGCCAGGGCCATGGTGGACTTGCCGGAGCCCGACTCTCCGACCAGGCCAAGGCGTTCACCTTCGCGCAGGGAAAAGCTGATGCCATTGACGGCGGTAATTGCGCCGCGCGGCGTCTCGTAGTGGACCCGCAGGTCACGAACGTCGAGGATTGGTGCGCTCACGATGCGTCCTTGCGTCTCCGCCAACGGGGCGGTCGGTCTCTGCCGCGCGCGTTGCGGCAAACGGGTTTCACGCGAGCTTGACGAAAATCCCGAGAGCGGCAGTATGCGGCAGGAGCGGGCAGCGGTAAAGGGCGAATCTGGGCAAAGCGCTTCAAGTGGATGGGTAGGAAAAGGGCAGACCCGGGCTTTGGGCCGGGTCTGCTGATGAAGTGGTGCTCGAAGGTTTGGGAGATTACCGTGTCCCGGCCGAGAGGCCTCTGGGGAGGACCGCCTCCGGTGGGGTAGCCGTTCCCTCCTGCTGCCAGGGGGTGCCGAGCAGCGGCAGGAGATAGCGGTCGAGGCCCCAGTAGCCAGCGACTTTCCAGGCCAGGACGAGAAAGACCGCCAGACCGAAGAGCACAGGGTTCGTGGACGCCGACCCGGCCAGCATGAAGCTGAAGTTCATCAGCGTGCCGAAGAAGGCCGCAATCCCAACCAGCGCGCCGACGATGAGGCCAACCCCGATCAGTACCTCGCCGACGGCAACGAGTTTGGCGAACCACGTGTACCACCCGTTATCCAGCATGTACTGCAGGAACTGGCGGAACCAGTCGTAGGTGATTGGCGCGCGGCCACCCTCGGGAATAGCTGCCGCATTCTGCCAATACCCTTGCAGAGACGCGCCGCCGTCCATCCAGCCGGGGTCAGTGACCTTGTGCAGGACAGCCGTCAACCATTCGCGGCCGACAAAGAAGCGAACCGGGAGCCAGAAAAGCGACAGGAAGACGTTGCCGAGCAGCAGGCGCCAGATCAGCGGGTCTTCCACCTGCCCTGGCGTCACCTCTCCGCCGCCGAGGCGCATGGTGATGCCCTGCGCTGGCAATGTCGTGGCCTGGCGCCACCCGGCCAGGATGATCAGGGCGATCATGACGTAGGTGAGCAGCGATGAGGAAACCGACTCCTCCGCGTTCCAGAGCGGCAGGCTGAACATGCCATCCGCGAAGAGCCAGTTCAGAATAATGAAGAGCACGACGCTGGCAGCGGTAATCGCCCAGGTCTGCTCCCGTGTAATGACGAACGATGTGCGCCGGCCCATGATGGCCTCCTGCTTCGACGTTGCCGATCGCGTGTATTTCCTGATGCAGAGCGTATGCCATGCCGATGTTGGCGACACCCGACGCAGGGGTAGTTGCGCCCACCCGGCGGGGTAGGTGCCGGTAACAGGTCGAATTGTCGGCGGCAGGAGCTACACGCCGGAGAAGAGGATTAGTCCGGGTGTATCGACCCGCGTGGTGTAGACGGAAGCCGTTTCCACGTCGGTGATGACCGCCGTCCGCCGGTCTGGGCCACCGAAGGCAATGTTCGTCACGTTCGCGCCCGGCGCCAGGATTTCGCCAGCTAAAGACCCATCCGGCGCGAAGATGATGACGCGGCTCCCACCGTAGTAGGCGACGTAGAGGTTGCCAGCCTCGTCGAAGGCCATGCCGTCCGGCCCGCCCGTGGGCAGGTCATCAGCGGCGTCACCAGAGCCGGGGAAGCTTACCGGGGGCATATCCGCCCAGTGCTCGCGCGAGCCAATCGCGCCCTCGGGGGCGATGGCGTAGCGCAGGATGCGGTTCGGGATCGTTTCCGCCAGGTAGACGGCGTCTCCGGAGGGGCTGATCGCAACGCCGTTGGGGAACTGCAGCCCGGTGTCGATCTGCTCGAGTGTGCCATCCGGGAAGAACCGGTAGAAGCCGCCAACCGGGTTGGCCGTCGAGGATCGCCAGGGATCGGAGAAGTAGAGGACGCCATTCCTGTCAAAGACGAGATCGTTGGCGCCGTTCAGGGGCTGACCCTGGTAGGTGTCGACGACGATTTCGCCCTGCCCGTCGTTGATGCGCAGGATGCCGTGGATGTTGTCCCCCTCGTCGGCGACATACAGGGAACCGTCCGCGTGGAATGCGAGGCCAGCCGGAATCCCCCCTGTGTTGAAGTACTCGCTGACATCGCCATTGGGCGTACAACGCATGATGGAGCTACTGAGCCAGTTCACGAAGTAGAGGTTGCCCCTGGTGTCGAAGCATGGGCCTTCAGGAGAATCGAAGCCGGAAAGGAGGGGTGAGACTGGCGCAGGCATGCGTGGGGGCGCTCCGGGCGATCTCGGCGGACGGACTCTGAACGATGCTACCGCAGTGATTTCCTGGACGCTGGTCTAACGGATGAGAGCGATGAGTTCCGCAGAGCTATGTACACGGTGCATGTGTCTTAAGCGGCATGGCCAATTGCACATTTTTCAGCCGGTTGCCCGATCAGATGTTGACGAACATCGGCAACGCGTCTAGGCTGACATCTCTGCCCCGGACGAAGTTGCCAGGGCACGTTGGCTGCGCTCGCACCTGTGAGTTGGCCACACCTGCTTCGTGACTCGATGAGGAGGACGATGTGACCGATCCCCGTACCAATCAACTAATCGATGAGGCGATGAAGATGCGCCTCTCTCGCCGCAGTGTGATGCGTCGCGCCTCGGCACTAGGCATCTCGGCAGGGGCGCTGGGCGGAGTGCTTGCGGCAACCGGCCACGCCAAGGCCACGCCGAACGCAGCGGTGTACATCCAGCAGCGGACCATGAACACCTTGGCCGCAACGTATTTCGTGCCAGAAGGCCAGACGTTCTTCACCCAGATCGCTCAGGACTGGGCAAGCCAGAACAACGTCACCATCACCACGGACTACATTGGTTGGCCTGACCTGCAGCCGCGCATCGCCGCCGCGGTTGAGGGTGGCTCCGGCCCAGACGTGATCGAGATGTGGGACATCTGGCCGTACCTGTACCAGGAAAAGATGGTGCCGGTCCAGGACCTGGCCGAGAAGGTCAGCGAGCAGTACGGCGGCTTCTACGAGTGGGTCGTCAACACCGCGTCGGTCGACGGCCAGTGGTACAGCGTCCCCCATGGCTCCTCCAGTTCGGCCTTTGCCTTCCGCATCAGCTTGCTGGAAGAGGCCGGCCTCGAGGACCCGAAGAACAACTTCCCCAAGACGTGGGAAGAGTTGTTCGCGCTCGGCAAGACCCTGAAGGAGATGGGCAAGCCGATTGGGCAGGCGCTCGGCCAGAGCCTGGGCGACCCGCCAAGCTTCGCCTATCCCTACATGTGGGCCTACGGCGGAATGGAAGTCGAGGAAGATGGCACCACCCCGGCCATCAACAAGCCGGAGTTCGTGGAGGCCCTGCAGGCATTCACCCAGACCTGGAAGGAATCCTTCGACGAGACCGGCCTCTCCTGGGACGACGGCGCCAACAACCGTGCCTTCCTCTCTGACCAGATCTCCATGACCCTCAATGGCAGCAGCGTCTACCTGGCGGCTGTCGCTGCCAAGGAAGGCGAGTCCACCCTGGATTACGAAGTCCAGGTGGAGCCGGATGACATCTGGCACGCTGGTTACCCGGAAGGTCCGGCCGGCCGCTACAACGTGCTGGGCAGCCGCTCCTACGCGGCCATGAACTACTCACCGAATGCCGATGCGGCGGTGGAGTTCCTGGACTACTTCTTCAGCCCGGAGGTCTTCCTGCCGTGGCTGGAAGTGCAGGGTGGCTACATCATCCCTATGGCTCCGGGCTATGCGGAAGACGAGATGTACACCGGCAACCCGTCGCTGGCGCCGTATCCGGAAGTTTCGAACTACAGCCGCAACCGCGGCTACGCGGGCCCGGCGAACCAGAAGGCAGCCGAATCTTCCGCGCGCTACGTGGTGGTCAACACCTTCGCGCAGGCGATCCAGTCTGGCGATGCCGCGGGCGCTGTGGCGCAGGCGGAAGCGCAGTTGCGCCGCATTTACGGATAGACCTATCAGCCTTCCGAACGCCGGCTCCTCCTGGGGCCGGCGTTCACGTTCACGTTGTGCCTGATTGGGCGTCTGGGAGTCGCTGATGAGCGTCATCACTGCTGAGGCCGAGCCCGGTTCCGGTCAGAAAGCGGCAAGACGCGCGAAGGTGCGCTTCTGGGACCGGGAAGCACCGCTCGCCTATCTGTTCATGATTCCGGGGCTGCTCATCCTGCTCCTGTTCATGGGCTACCCCTTCTTCCTCGGCATCTATCTCTCGCTGACCGACAAGATGGTCGGCTTCGCGGATTTCAGCTGGGTCGGGGTTGAGAATTACCAACTCCTGCTCGAGGACCCGGTGTTCCATCGCACGGTGGCTAACACGCTCATTTACAGCGTCGTCACTGTGCCGTTCAAGCTGGTGCTGGGTCTCGGCCTGGCACTGGTGCTGAACCAGACGTTTCGCTTCAGTCGCTTCGTGCGAGCTGGGCTCCTGCTCCCATGGATTGTGCCGACGGCGATCAGCAGCCTTGCCTGGCTGATGTTGTTCGACAGCGTGCTCAGCCCGATCTCCTGGGTCCTCAGGGAATGGGGGCTGATCCAGAACAACATCAACTTCCTGGGTGACCGCTGGAACGCTATAGGGGCGGTCTGCGTGGCCAACGTCTGGCGCGGTCTGCCCTTTTTCGCCATCTCCATCCTGGCGGGGTTGCAGGCGGTATCACCGGAGCTCCACGAGGCAGCGGCCCTGGATGGCGCCAGTGCGTGGCAACGCTTCCTGTCTGTGACGCTGCCCACTATCCGCAACATCCTCCTCATCACCACTCTGTTCTCGATCATCTTCACCTTCTCGGACTTCCAGTTGATCTATGTGCTGACGAAGGGTGGACCGGCCAGTTCGACACACGTCTTCGGCACCTACGCGTACCAGACGATGGGCTTCTCGGCCCTGGGCCAGGCGGCGGCGATCGCACTCTCGATGCTGCCCTTCCTGGCGCTCTTCGCAGGGATCCTGCTACGCGAAATCCGCAAAGAGGATTAGAGGAGGCGTTTCGTGGTTGGCAGCAATGTCCTTACGCAGCGTCTGCTGAAGCTGTGGATTCCGCTGATGCTTTACGGCATCTTCCTGCTCTTTCCCTTTCTCTGGATGCTGATTGTGTCACTCAAGCCGGATCAGCTCCTGCTGGACACACGCCGCAACCCATTCGCGCTGACCAGCGTGACGCTGAACAACTACCGCTTTCTCCTGACGGAGACAGAATTCCCGCGCTGGATCTGGAACACGATGGTGGTAACGGTGGGGGCGACGGCGCTCTCGCTGATCTGCAGCATCCTGATCGGGTACGCCCTGGGACGCTTCCAGTTCCGGGGCGGCAACACCATTGGCATCGCCATCTTCCTGCTCTACCTGGTGCCACCGACGCTGCTCTTCATCCCGCTTTCTCAGATCGTCAGCGGTTTCAAGCTTTACAACTCGTACTGGTCGTTGATCCTGGTCTACCCAACCTTCCTCATCCCCTTCGCTTCCTGGTTGCTCATGGGGTACTTCCGCACCATCTCCAAGGAACTGGAGGATGCTGCGCTGGTAGACGGGGCGACGCGGCTGCGAGCGATGACGCAAATCGTGCTGCCGCTGGCGATCCCAGGCGTACTCTCTGCCGCCATCTTCTGCTTCACCCTGAGCTGGAACGAGTTTCTCTACGCGCTGGTGCTGATGGGCTCCGGCGATATGAAGACGGTCGCTGTTGGTGTGGTCAGTGACCTGATCAAGGCGGATGTCTACTTCTGGGGCTCGCTGATGGCCGCCGGCATCCTGGGCTCCGTGCCCGTAGCCGTGGCCTACGCATTCCTGGTGGATAACTACGTTTCTGGCCTCACCGCCGGAGCGACCAAGGGGTAGCCTCAGGCCAGGAGCAGATACCGCGTCGCCGTCTGCTCCTGGCTTGACAGTGCAATTGGATGCTTCCTAGCCTCACAGGCAGCCTTCTCACACATGGGAGGGGGCGGTATCAGGTGAGGACAAGTCCCATGAGCACAACCGAACACGTCGTCAATCAGCCGCGGGCGCACGCCGCGCTGCAGGCCGCGCACGAGGGCGGATATTGCTTCCCGGCAAACTTCGCCGGGTTCACGGCCGAAGTGTGGGTGGAGCGTGATGGCGTCACGCGGAACGGCCGTGTCGCGCTGCGCTCACCGCGTGAAATTGAAATCGATCTTGATGCCGACGAGGAAACGCTGATCTGGCTGCGGCAGGAACTGGGCTCGATGGCGGGACACCGCTGGCCAACGCCCTACGCGGAGTCCGACGGCCGATGGACGCTCACACTGGAAGAGGGAGCGGGTCATCCACTGGGCGATTTGATCCGCGTACATGACGACCCGTTCAATTCATCCTACCGGTTGCGCGATGGCCGTATCACCCAGGTGAACCGCCAGATGGGCCCGACGCGCTTCTCCATCAACATCCACGAGCACACCCAGGCTGCCGATGGCCAAATGCTGCCAGCCGTCTTCACGGTTGCGTTCTGGGACACGGCGCAGGGCCGGCTCTCCCGCACCGATGAGTACCTGGATCGCTACGTGGAGGTGGAAGGCGTGCAACTGCCAGCGGAGCGGCGCATCCTGCGCGTCGAGGACGCCGGTATCAGCGTACGCAAGATGACCCTGAGCGGGCATGTGCTGCTGTAGGGGCGTTGTTTACGGATCCAGGCAGCGGATGTTGGGGACGTGGCCAACGTTATGAGTACACGCCCTCAGGGTTCATGAATCGGGCTGGCAATTGCGCGTGCTCTTTGCTGGACGCGCGCCAAAGGCCCATTGCTGTCTGTCGCGGTGAGTGGCGTTGGTGAGTTGTCCGGCGTGTCCTTCAGGGATTGGGTGACCTTCTCAAGGATTACCTCGCCGTCTTTGACGGTGAAGTGAATTCTGTCAGAGGGGCGCAACTCAAGCGTGTCTCGAATCGCTTTCGGAATGGTGACGCGTCCTCTGGTAGTCAGGTTGGTGATGTATTCCATGACGGCAATCCTTCTGACTGCTTCCACCCAAGACAAGTATCCCGCGTATGACCACTCGCTGCTCGTATTGCGATGCGCAGACCAATATCCAGTCTATGCTCTCGCAGCGTACAGACCCGGGGAAGATCGTCCAGTTGGAGGCAACGTTGCCGAGCAACAGCCAGAGTGAAGCACTCGCCGACACTGATCCTGCAGTAGATTCCACTGCCATGCATCGGCTTACGTCGGAGATGGAGCGCCTGGCGGAGAGCGTCTTGATCGCGGTGCTGCAACGACAAGGCCAGGATCCGTGGCCGCTGGGGGCAATGCTCAGCCTGGAAGAACTCTCCTCACGTGTTGGCCAGACCGTTACATCCTCTGGCTTGGGCGCAGAGGATGTGCTGCGCCTCTGGCAGCAGCACCTGCAGCCGGCCAACGTGGCGGTCGATCACTCCAGCTACATGGCGTTCATTCCGCATGCGCCAACCGAGGCGGCGATCTTCTTTGACATGCTCGTGAGCGGCATGTCGATCTACGCCGGGAGCTGGCTGGAGGCCTCTGGCTCTACGTATGCCGAGAACCAGGCGTTACGCTGGCTGGCGGAGCTGGCCGGGTACCCGGCTGAGGCAGGCGGAACCTTCGTGCAGGGTGGGACGCTCGGCAACCTGTCGGCATTGCACACCGCACGCACGACCGCACTGCGCAAGCGTGACAGTCAGCGCCCTGCTCGCTGGCAGGTGGCAGCCTCAGCAGAGGCGCACTCCTCCATCAACCAGGCGGCCCGCGTCCTCGATATCGACGTGCTCGATGTGCCAGTCAGTGCCGGGCACCGCCTGACTGCCGACGGGTTGCAACGGGCTATCGCGGCGGATGGGCACGAGGGGCTGTTCGCCGTCGTGGCCTCGGCCGGCGCCACGAACCTGGGGGTGATTGACGACCTGGCTGGAGTGGCGGAGGTCTGCCAGGAGCATGGGCTCTGGCTGCATATCGACGGCGCCTACGGATTGGCCGCGCTTGCCTCACCACAACGGCGCGCGTTGTTCGCCGGGATTGAGCAGTCCGACAGCTTCATTGTTGATCCGCACAAGTGGCTGTTTTCGGTGTACGACGCCTGCGCCCTCGTTTACCGCGATCCAGTGCTGGCGCGGGCTGCGCACAGCCAGTCAGCCTCCTACCTGGATGCGCTGAACGCTCGCAACGAGTGGAACCCGGCGGACTACGCCGTTCAGCTCAGCCGGCGCGCGCGTGGCCTGCCCTTCTGGTTCTCCCTGACTGCTCACGGGACCGACGCCTACGCCGCCGCAGTGGAAGCCGGGTTCGCCCTCACGGCGCAGACCGTGGCGGCGATCAAGAATCGGCCCAACCTGGCGCTGGCCGTGGAACCTGACCTGACGGCAATCGTGTTCCAGCGGCGCGGCTGGAAGGGCGACGACTATGACCGCTGGGCAGCTGACCTGCTGGCAGCAGGCACGGCGTTCGTGATGCCGACCCGTTTCCAGGGGGAGCCTGCGGCGCGGCTGGTGCTGTTGAACCCACGCACGACCTTCGCCGATGTCGAGCACGTGCTGGACGCCATGGCCTGACGGCAAGGTGCCAGTTGTGCTGGTATCGTGCAGAACACGACGAACTGCGCGATCACGATGAAAGGCGCCGCCATGACAATCGATGCAACGATGCAGGTCATTCGGGCTCACGGACCGCGTGATTACCGCCTGGAGGAAATCCCGGTGCCACAGCCGGGTCCGGGCGAGATCCTGATCGAGGTCGATGCCTGCGGGATCTGCGCCTCAGATATGAAGTGCTGGATGGGTGGAGAGCTTTTCTGGGGCAAGAACAACGCTGGCGGCTATTGCGAGCCACCGGCGGTGGCCGGACACGAGTTCGCGGGACACGTGGTGGCACTCGGAGATGGCGCGGGTGACCTGCACGGCGTGGCGATGGGAGACCGCGTCATCGCCGAGCAAATCATCCCCTGCGGCGAGTGCCGCTTCTGCCTCAGCGGCCACTACTGGATGTGCCAGGATCACCCCATCTTCGGGTTCAAGAACTACCTTATTGGGGGGATGGCCAAGTACTCCATCTATCCCGCCAAGTCCCGCGTGCACAAGGTGCCGGAATCCCTGAGCGTGGGCGAGGCAGCGTACATCGAGCCGGCGGCCTGCGCCTGGCACGCGGTGGACCGGGGTGAGATCCAGGAAGGTGACACCGTCGTCATCGCCGGGGTCGGCAATATCGGCCTGTGTATGCTGCAAATCGCGAAGATGCAGGGAGCCGGGCGGCTCATCGCCATCGACGCGCGCGAGTACCGGCTGGACCTGGCCCGCGAGTTCGGGGCGGATGTCACCATCGATGTCTCCAACGAGGATGCCGTTGCCCGCGTGCGCGAGCTGACGGACGGCTACGGCGCGGATGTCTATATTGAAGCGACCGGCAACCCGGCAGCCGTGGAGATGGGCCTGCAGCTGATCCGCAAGCTGGGCACCTACGTCGAATTCAGCGTCTTCAATGAGCCAGCCACGATCAACTGGACGATCATCGGGGACACCAAGGAGCTGAATATCCACGGCAGCCACCTGGGGCCCTACTGCTACCCGAAGACGATTGCGGCCATCGCCGATGGCTCGCTGCGCGTGGCGCCGCTGGTGGCCGAGGCGTACCCCATCAGCCGCTTTGCCGAGGCGATGGAATCCTCCCTCTCCGGCGGCGTGATGAAGAACATCATCGTTCCCGGCTAGGGTAGGACAGGGGCAACGGGCATGGTCCAACGGATCACGACCTTCTTCGACGTCGACAATACGCTGCTGGAGAATGAGCGGGCCAAGCACGATCTCTGGGCGCGGTTTGCGACGCACCTGGGACCAGAGGGTGAGCGGCAGTTCGACGACATCTACGAGCAGGTGCGGAAGGACCTGGGCCTGGTCAGCTTGCCGCTGGTGCTGGAGGCGCTCGACACCGCTGCCTCCAACGACGCCACCCTGGCACCCGAGCAGCGGCGCGAGCGACGCTTCGCCTTTGCGGAGTTGCTGATGGGGTTCCCCTACGGAGATTACCTCTACCCGGGCGCGCTTGAGGCTGTCCGGCATGCCCGCGAGGCCGGGCAGGTGGCCATCGTTTCAGAAGGGGATGAAGTCTTCCAGCCGCACAAGATCTGGCGCACGGGTCTCTACCAGGAGGTCGCTGGCGCGGTGGTGATCTTCCGCCACAAGCTGGAGCACCTGCGGGAGTTGGTGGCTGCCTACCCTGCGGATCACTACGTCCTGGTCGAGGATAAGCCAGACATTTTGTTAACGGTGGAGCGCACACTGGGCGACCAGGTGACGACGGTCTTCGTGCGCCAGGGCAAGTACGCGGCGGCCCTTGTCGAGGGTGGGACAGAGCCTGACATCGTGTTGGAAAGCATCGCCGAGTTTGTCGCGCTGGATCTTGCAGCACTGGCGCAGGGCGTGGCACATGCCACTGGATGATCGGTGGGGTGGACGCGGCCAGATCACGCGCCGTGGCCTCCTCGCGATCAGCGCAGCGAGCGTGCTCGCCAATGATGACGCTGATGGGCGAAAGGGGAAAAAGAAGCGGCGGCGTAGACGCAAGAAGGGCGGGCAGGGTGGACCCGGCAACGCGCCGGGCCCGATCCTGCCGGCGCTCCGGCCTTTCCCGCAGCAACAGGCGTACGGTGCGGTTCGTCCCAGCCGCTGGACGCAAGCCCAACTGAACACCGACATCCGCTCGTTCTACGACCGCTGGAAATCGCGCTACCTGATTCCACTCACTGGGAATGATGGCAACCAGCAGTACCGCGTGGCGTTTGGACGCACGGGTGAGAACCGGGGCACTACGGTCTCCGAGGGCCAGGGCTTTGGCCTGATGATCGTGGCCACCATGGCAGGGCACGATCCTGACGCGCAGCGGATCTGCGAGGGGCTCTGGCGTTTCTCCCGATCGCATCCGAGCAGCATCAACAACCGGCTGATGGATTGGCGCGTGCCCGGTGGCTCGGGGGATACCAGCGCCTTCGATGGCGACGCCGACCTGGCCTATGGGCTGCTGCTGGCAGACGCGCAGTGGGGCAGCAGCGGCGCCATCAGCTTCCGCGCGGAGTTCGATCACACACTGGCGGGCATCCTCGCATCCACCATCGGGCCGCAGAGCCGGCTGCCCATGCTGGGTGACTGGGTGAAGCCGAACGGCGGCAAGCACAACCAATACACGCCGCGCAGCTCCGACCTGATGACCGGGCACTTCCGGACCTGGGGACGCGCAACCGGCGCGAGCGTGTGGAATGACGTTGTAGCTGCGAGCCAGTCCACCATTACGACTCTCCAGTCCGATTACGCTCCCAACACCGGGTTGCTGCCGGATTTCATCCAGCCACGCTCGGCGCAGGACCACAGTCCCCGGCCAGCCGATGTGGATTTCCTGGAGGGGCAGAACGACCCGAATTACAACTACAACGCTGGCCGGGATCCCTGGCGGATTGGTGCCGACGCGCTGCTGCACGGGGACGCGACATCGTCAGCCCAGGCCGCGATGATCGCAAGCTGGGCCAAAGTAGCGACGAACGGGAATCCGCGCGCGTTAAGGTCGGGCTACTACTTGGACGGCAGGCCGCTTCCGGATTCGAACTACTTCTCGATCTTTTTTGTGGCGCCGCTCGGTGTTGCCGCCATGTGTGACGACCGGCTGCAGAGCTGGCTGGATGGCATCTATGCGGCAGTTGTTGCGACGACCGACCAGGACTACTACGAGGAGAGCGTCGCGCTCCTCTGCCTGCTCCTGATGACGGGTAACTTTCGCGACCCGTCGCGCTAAGGTTTGATACCCGATTACCCTTGCACGTACACCCCTGGTGCCGTATAGTTCCCGACCTCGCAAAGTGCAATTCGGTCTGCGCGTGAATCCGGCGGAAGCCGGCTCGAACAGTCTGTGCGCGAGATTCACCTGGCGAAACCACTTGACATAGTGTTGGGCAGGTGATATGATTACCCAGTTACGCGAACAGGGCTCCAGGGATGGAGCGGTAGTGAGACCGGGACGCTGGAGACAGCGATTTGCCTGCTGGTTCGCCTGACACCTCGGCGGAATGGGTTGACAATAACCCGAAGCCGTGATAACCTAGGGAGGTTGCTTGCGGAGGTCACAGCCCGGAGCGACCAAGGCGGGAAGCCGTTCCGACCGCC
>JAESGR010000234.1_pt1 | contig 70430 bp, 62 predicted proteins | sample 9269771 | NCBI WGS metagenome assembly JAESGR01 (sample SAMN15739572, study PRJNA653492) | algae metagenome | isolation source: Chroococcus sp. CMT-3BRIN-NPC107 and co-occurring heterotrophs from well... | place: USA: Clark Mountains Wilderness, California | collected 2010-04-18 | reverse complement strand
ATCCTGATCGGCCGCCCACCGATCAGCGCCCTTACCTGCCGGATCTTCTCGGCAGCGTAAGGGATGAATTTCTGTCCCCCGAAGCCCGGGTTAACGCTCAGGATAAGGATCAAGTCGATCTGGTCGAGCACCAATTCGAGCGAGCCTACAGGCGTGGCCGGGTTGAGCGCGACACCGGCGCCCTTGCCCAGGGCACGGATGGCGGCCAACGAGCGATCCAGGTGTGGGCCTGCCTCCGCATGCACCGTGATACGATCGGCCCCAGCTGCCGCTACCGGCGCCAACCACTGATCCACCGGCGCACACATCAGGTGCGCGTCGAACAGGAGCCTGGAGTGCTTGCGCAGCGACGCGATGACGTCGGCCCCGAAGCTGAGATTCGGCACGAAGTGGCCATCCATCACGTCCAGGTGCAGCCAGTCGGCACCGGCTGCCTCGACGGCCTGCACTTCCTCGCCCAGCCGAGCATAGTCGGCTGCCAGGATCGACGGCGCGATCAGAACCCCATCGTTCATGTGGAACGCACCTCGTAGCCTTCGGCCTCGATGGCGGCCACGACGGCGGCACGATCCTCGATCCCTTCGACGTCGACCGCTCCGTCCTGCAGGGACACCTTTACCACCGCATCTTCCTTCAACCTTACGATCGCAGCGGTAATCGCGCGAACGCAATGCGCGCAGCTCATTCCTTCGACGACCAGACGCATGACCTGTTCCATCTGCAGATGCCTGCCTTGTTATCTGGGCCTTCCAGTCCGAGGAAGGTCAAGGGCTACGAAATCATCCTTTGGCTCTTGACCTTCCTGTTGCTGGAAGGGCCACCTGGAAGATCGAGCTTCCCGGGAGCGCCCTCATGGCGACTACGCTAGAACGCATTGATCATCAGAAAGCCGCCATCGATCTCGCGATCGACGGCATGACCTGTGCCTCCTGCGTGCGGCGGATCGAACGCGTGCTTTCGGCCGTGCCGGGCGTAACGATGGCGACGGTCGATCTCGCGAACGAGAAGGCCCACGTGACAACAGAAGGCACGGCGCCGTCCGCGCTGGTCGCCGCGGTTGCCAGATCCGGGTATCGGGCCTCCATCCTGGAAGACGACCCGACCGGTTCTGCCGAAGCCATGCTCGACCGGCAGCGACGCGAGCAGAGCCGGCGGGAAGGCTGGTTCGCAGTCATCGCGATCGCGCTGAGCCTGCCGCTCGTGCTGCCGATGCTGGCGATGCCATTCGGAATCGACATCGGCTTGCCGCCCTGGCTGCAATTCGTGCTGGCGGCACCGGTCCAGTTCGTGCTCGGCGCCCGGTTCTACCGGGCAGGCTTCGCAGCCGTGCGGGTTGGCAGCCCGAACATGGACCTGCTCGTGTCCCTCGGCACCAGTGCCGCCTTCGGGCTCAGCCTCTGGAACTGGCTGGGCGCGGGACATGGCAGCCACGGCCTCTACTTCGAAGCTGCTGCCCTGGTGATCGCGCTCGTCCTGCTCGGCAAGTGGATGGAAGGGCGGGCCAAGTGCATGACTGGTGCCGCCTTGCGTGGGCTGGCGGCATTGCGGCCAACGACGGCCCGGGTGCTGGTGAACGACACCGAGATTGACCTGCCAATCAGCGCCGTCTCGGCAGGCGACTGTATAGCGGTACGTCCAGGTGAACGCGTCGCCGTGGACGGCTTGATCGCCGAAGGCGCCAGTCATCTCGACAAGTCCATGGTCACGGGCGAGAGCCTGCCGGTGGCGCGAAGCGCTGGCCAGAAGGTCATAGGCGGCACAATCAATCTCGACGGCCCGCTGATCGTGGAGGCCATCGCGGTGGGCGGCGACACCATGCTGTCCCGCATCATCCGCATGGTGGAAACCGCGCAGGCGAAGAAGGCCCAGGTCCAACTCCTGGTGGACAGAATATCCGCCTGGTTCGTACCGGTCATCCTGCTGATCGCGCTGACCACGGCAGCGGGCTGGTGGATCATCGCCGGCGACCTCGAGACGGCGATCCTGAACGCGGTCACGGTGATGGTGATCGCCTGCCCCTGCGCACTGGGCCTTGCCACGCCGATGGCCGTGGTCGCGGCAACCGGCGCCGGCGCACGATCCGGAATCCTGATCCGTGATCCTGCCGCGCTGGAAACCGCACAGTCGGTCGACCTGGTCGCCTTCGACAAGACGGGCACCCTGACCGTGGGCAAGCCCGAACTGACGGCGCTCGTCCCTGCGGATGGGCAGGCAGAGGACGCCCTCCTCGCCATCCTGGCCGGGCTTCAGAGCGGCAGCGAGCATCCGCTTGCTGCCGCCGTTCGAGAAGCGGCTGCTGCGCACGGCATCGAGCCGAGGCCGGCAACTGACCTTCTTACCCTTCCCGGCAAGGGTCTCGGTGGCCGAGTGGACGGGCGGCGGCTGGCCGTGCTCTCCGGGCGTGCCATGCAGGAAATGGCCACGGCCGATCCACGTCTCATCTCGGCTGCACAGGACGAGGCCAGCAGAGGTCGAACCGTTTCCTGGTTGGTCGACCTCGATCAGCCTGCTGCCTTGGGGTTGGTCTCCTGCGGTGACCAGCCTAGGCCCGAGGCGAAGGAGGCCGTTGCCACCCTGCGCCGCCATGGTGTGCGTGTTGCGATGCTGACGGGGGACAATGCCGGCGCTGCCGGAGCAATCGCCAACCAACTGGGTATCGCCGAGGTTCATGCCGAGCTGCTGCCCGAGGACAAAGTTTCCCTGGTTCATGCAGCCCATGCTTCGGGCGCCAGGGTGGCGATGGTGGGTGACGGCATCAACGATGCACCGGCCCTGGCGGCCGCCGACCTTGGCATCGCCGTCGGTTCCGGCACCGACATTGCCATGGCAAGCGCCGGGGTCACCCTGGTGCGCCCGGACCCCAGGCTCGTCGCGGCGGCCCTGGACCTCGCGGGGCGGGCCCGATCGACGATCATCCAAGGCCTCGTGTTCGCCTTCGCCTACAACATATTGCTGATCCCAGTAGCTGCGGCCGGTCTGCTCACGCCTGTCTTCGCGGGCGCAGCCATGGCATTGTCATCCGTGAGCGTGGTAGCCAATGCTTGGCGACTCGGGCGTTGGCGTGCGAATTGCTGAGGCTCGGTGGAGGGACCTGGGTCCGTCGGCCGGATATTGACGGAGAGCCACCACTCCGTCACGTCCATCGACCTACCCGGATCCGTTAGGGGAAAGCGACGAACGTGACGGCTCAGATCATTCCGGTCCAGAATTTCGACATCGTCGTGTTCGGCGGCACTGGCGATCTAGCATTACGCAAGTTGCTGCCCGGCCTCTACCAAAGGTTCAGAGACCGCCAGATGCCGGAAGCGGCACGCGTGTGTGCGGTGTCCCGGCGAGAGGTCAGCAGCGACGATTATCGCTCCTCCGTCAGGCAGGCGCTTACCGAGCACGTGAACGCCGACGATCTCGTGCCGGATGAGGTCGAGAAGTTCCTGCGCCTGCTGACCTACGTTTCCTTGGACGCCAACGGCTCCAAGGGCTGGCCGGATCTATCGGAGTGGCTGGCGTCGGGTGTCGACAAGATCCGTGTCTTCTATCTGGCGACAGCGCCTGAACTGTTCGGTCCCGTCTGCGCCAGGATCGGCAGCGAAGGCTTGGTGACGGAGCAGACCAGGGTCGTCATCGAGAAGCCTATCGGCAAGGATCTGGCGTCGGCCCGCGCGGTGAATGATGCGGTGGGTGCGGTCTTCGCGGAGAGGCAGATCTTCCGTATCGATCACTATCTCGGCAAGGAGACGGTGCAGAACCTGATGGCGCTACGCTTCGCCAACGCGCTGTTCGAGCCGATCTGGAACCGTGCGGCCATCGATCACGTCCAGATCACCGTGTCCGAGACCGTAGGCGTGGGCAACCGTGCCGACTATTACGATCATAGCGGTGCGCTGCGCGACATGGTGCAGAACCATATGCTGCAGCTCCTCTGTCTCGTGGCGATGGAGCCGCCTTCCGCCATGGACGCGAATTCCGTGCGCGACGAAAAGCTGAAGGTGCTGAGCGCGCTCAAACCCATTCGCCCGGGTCGGGTCGAGCAGGCGACCGTACGTGGCCAATACGCGGCCGGTGCGATCGGTGGCAAGGCAGTCCCCGGCTATCTCGAAGAGCTCGGCCGCGACAGCAGCACCGAGACCTTCCTGGCGATCAAGGCCGAAATCGACACATGGCGCTGGTCCGGCGTGCCCTTCTACCTGCGCACCGGCAAGCGGCTCTCGCAGCGCGCGTCAGAGATCGTCGTCCAGATGCGGCCGATCCCACATTCGATCTTCCCCAGAGATGCCGGTGAGGTGCGTCCCAATCGTCTCGTCATCCGCCTGCAGCCGGACGAGGGCGTGCGGCTCTACCTGATGAGCAAGGACCCAGGCCCAGGCGGCATGCGGCTCAAGACGACGCCCTTGAACCTGTCGTTCGGGGAGACGTTCAAGGTTCGTTACCCGGATGCCTATGAAAGACTGCTGATGGACGTCGTGAGGGGCAACCAGACGCTGTTCATGCGCAAGGACGAAGTCGAGGCCGCCTGGACATGGTGCGAGCCGATCCTGGCCGGATGGCAGGAGTCGGACGAAGGTCCGGAGGCCTACGGTGCGGGATCCTGGGGTCCCACCGGCGGTATCGCATTGATGGTGCGCGATGGGCGGCGTTGGGTGGAGCCCGGTACGTGACGGCGAAGCGGATCGAGCACCCGGACCCCGAGGCGCTGCGCCAGTCTGTCGTCAAGGTGATCGTCGACGGCATCCAGGCGGGATTGTCGGAACGAGGGGCGGCTGTCTTTGCCGTCTCCGGCGGCAAGAGCCCTGTCCCGCTGTTCGAAGCACTCGCCACCATGCCGCTGCCATGGGAGCGGGTGACGGTGACGCTGGTCGACGAGCGGTTTTTGCCGACCGACCATCCGGACAGCAACGAGGCGCTGGTTCGCCGGCATCTCCTGCAGGGAGCCGCGGCCGCAGCCACCTTCGTGGGCCTGCGCAACAGTGGCGGCGGCTCGGCCGGTGCGGCCTCGCTCGAAGCGGCCGCGACGGCTGCCGATCGAACGCTTGCCACGCTACCGCAACCCTTCGACGTCATGATCCTCGGCATGGGCGAGGATGGGCATACCGCGTCGTGGTTCCCGGATGGTGATCGCCTGGCCGTCGCCCTGGATCTCGGCACCAAGCAACTGGTCATCCCGATGATCGCCGAGAACGCGCCGGCGACACCCGAGCGGCTCACCCTCACCCTGAAGGTCGTGGCCGCGGCACGCACGGTACTGTTGCCGCTCGAAGGTGCCGGCAAGCTCGCGACCCTGGAGCGCGCCCTGCAACCGGGGCCGATCGAACAGATGCCGATCCGTGCTGCCATCACCCATGCCAACCTCCAGATCCACACTGCTCGTTGAACCAGGAGTCTTGTGCATGGCCGTGACCCTCCACCCGACCGTCGAGGCCGTCACCGAGAAGATCCGCAGGCGTTCCGCTTCCGTCCGTTCGCACTACCTCGATCAGATCAAGCGCATGGGCGAGCGGACTCCCCGGCGCCACAAGCTCGGCTGTGCCAACATCGCCCATGCCATCGCCGCCTGCGGGCCGGGTGACAAGGGCAGCCTGGAGGGGGAGGGTGCGCTTTCGATCGGCATCGTCACCTCCTACAACGACATGCTGAGCGCACATCAGCCCTTCGAGACCTACCCGCAGATCATCAAGGACGCCGTGCGCGAGGCGGGCGGCGTGGCGCAGGTGGCTGGCGGCGTGCCGGCCATGTGCGACGGCGTCACCCAGGGCTTCGCAGGCATGGAGCTGTCCCTGTTCTCGCGCGATACAATCGCGCTGGGCACGGCGGTAGCCCTGTCGCACGACACGTTCGATGGAGCCTTGGCGCTCGGCGTCTGCGACAAGATCGTGCCGGGCCTGTTGATGGGCGCCTTGGCGTTCGGACACCTGCCGATGATCTTCGTGCCGGCTGGGCCGATGACGACCGGTGCCTCGAACGACGAGAAGTCGCGGGTGCGGCAACTCTACGCGGAGGGCAAGATCGGTCGGAAGGAACTGCTCGCCTCGGAGACGGCCTCCTATCATGGGCCCGGCACCTGCACCTTCTATGGCACCGCCAACTCGAACCAGATGATGATGGAGATGATGGGGCTGCACATGCCGGGTGCTGCCTTCGTCAACCCGGGCACGCCCCTGCGCGACGCGCTGACTCGCGCTGCGGCCAAGCGGGTCACCGAGATCACGGCGCTCGGCAACGACTGGACGCCAATTGGCGAGGTCGTCGACGAGAAGGCGATCGTCAACGGTGTGGTCGGCCTGCATGCCACCGGCGGCTCCACCAACCACACGATCCATCTTGTCGCGATCGCCCGCGCCGCCGGCATCGACCTCACCTGGGAGGACATGGCCGAGCTCTCGGAAGTGACGCCGCTGCTGGCGCGCGTCTATCCGAACGGCATGTCCGACGTGAACCAGTTCCATGCGGCAGGCGGGATGTCGCTGCTCGTCCAGGAGCTGCTGGAGGCCGGGCTGCTGCATGGCGACGTGAAGACGGTTGCAGGAGACGGCGGTCTCGCCCGCTATGCGGAAGAGCCGAAGCTGGTGGACGGCGAGCTCGTCTGGGGCAGCGGTACGCCGCAGTCGCTCGACCGCAACATCATCCGCACCGTGGACCAGCCGTTCGACGCGAAAGGCGGGTTGGTCCTGCTGAGAGGCAACCTCGGCCGTGCGGTCATCAAGGTTTCGGCGGTCAAGCCTGAGCGACGCGTGGTGGAGGCACCGGCGCGGGTGTTCCACGACCAGTCGGAAGTACAGGCCGCCTTCAAGGATGGCGAACTGGATCGCGACGTCGTCTGCGTGCTCCGCTTCCAGGGACCGAAGGCGAACGGCATGCCGGAGCTGCACAAGCTCACGCCGACCCTTGGCATCCTGCAGGACCGCGGCTTCAAGGTGGCGCTCGTCACGGATGGGCGGATGTCGGGGGCGTCGGGCAAGATCCCGGCTGCCATCCACCTTACGCCTGAAGCGACCGATGGCGGGCCGATCGCCAGGATCCAGGATGGTGACATGGTCCGGCTGGATGCCGTGGCCGGTACCTTGGATGTGTTGGTCGATGCTGCCGAATTCACAGCACGAGAGACTGCCATTGCCGATCTCTCGCATTATCATCACGGCATCGGGCGCGAACTGTTCGCACCGTTCCGAGCCGCGGTGGGTCCGGCGGACAAGGGAGCGGTCGTCGTGGGTGGACCCTTCGGGATAGCGGCTTGAACGATCTGCTTCTGGTGGGCGACGTCGGCGGCACCAACGCGCGCTTCGCCCTCGTCGAATCGCCGGCAACCACGCCGACCCGGGTCGAGATCCTGAAGAACGACGAGTTCCCCAGCTTGGCGGCGGCGATCCGGACCTACCTGGAGGACCAGGGCGCAGCCCGGCCGACCAGGGCTGCGATCGACATCGCAGGGCCGGTCACCGGGGACCATGTGAAACTGACCAACCGCGGCTGGGACTTCTCGATCGAGGAGGTCCGCCAGGAGCTGGGCCTGGCGGAGCTGATCATCCTGAACGACTTCGAGGCGCTGGCGCTGGCCTGCCCGTTCCTGCCCGAGGATGCGAGCGAGCCCGTGGGCGTGCCGGGCATGCCGGTGCCAGGCAAGCCGATGGCCGTGCTGGGCCCGGGCACCGGGCTGGGCGTCGCCGGCGTCGTGCCGGGTCGGGGACGGTGGATCCCCGTTCCCGGCGAGGGTGGTCATGTCGAGATCAGCACGGCGATCCCGCGCCTGCGCCCCGCGCTGGAGGTGGCGTACCAGGGCCGCGCCAGGGTGTCGGCGGAGCACTGGATGTGCGGGCCTGGTCTGGTGCGGATGGGTGCCGATCTGGCAGAGGCGGAGGGGCGAGCCATGCCCTGGACCAGTCCGCCGGAGATCGAGGTGGCCGCGCATGGCGGCGACGCCTTCGCATGCGAACTGATCGGCTTGTTCCTGGACCAGCTTGCCAGCTTGGCTGGCGACGTCGCCCTCACCTTCGGTGCGCGGGGCGGTGTCTATCTGGGTGGCGGGGTGCTGGATCACCTGTCCGAGTTCCTGGATGCGGACCGCTTCGCGACACGGTTTCGTGACAAGGGGCGGCTGTCGTCCTTCCTTGAGGGAGTGCCGCTGCGCCGGATCACGGCACCCACGCCCGCCCTGTTCGGCTGTACCGCGAAACTCCTGCACGGGTGATGCACCATGCTGCCTGACCAACGCCGCGAGACCCTGCTCTCCATCCTGCGGATGGGCCCGGTCGTGCCGGTCCTGATCGTCGACCAGGTCGAGACCGCCGTTCCGCTGGCGAGAGCCCTGGTCACTGGTGGGGTGCGGGTGCTGGAGGTGACGCTGCGCACCCAGGCCGCCCTGGATGTGATCCGGGCGATCGCGAGCCAGGTCGAGGGGGCGGTGGTCGGCGTCGGCACGGTGCGCACGCCGGAACAATTGGCCGCCGCTGCCGAGGCGGGGGCACAGTTCGCGGTCTCGCCCGGAGCGACCCGGGCGCTGGTCGAGGCGGCAACCGCATCGCCGGTGCCGTGGCTGCCGGGAACGGCCACGCCGTCCGAGGCCATGCAGCTAGCCGAGAGCGGCTTTTCCGTCCTGAAGCTGTTCCCGGCCGAGGCCGTGGGCGGGGCCAAGCTGATCGCGTCGCTGGCCTCGCCCCTGCCCGACCTCGTGTTCTGCCCGACCGGCGGCATCGATCGCGCGAAGGCACAGGACTACCTGAAGCTGAAGAACGTCGTGTGCGTCGGCGGCAGCTGGATCGCGCCCGCGGATCTGGTCGCGGCGGGCGACTGGACGCGGATCGAGGAGCTCGCGCGGGATGCGTCGCAGCTGCGCTGAGGTGCCCGCCGCCCGATCCGGTTGCGGCCATCCTGTCGTGGCACGGTGACGAAGCCGTCATGATCGCCATCTAACCCCTCCCCTCGTCGCCACGCCTGCGTGCGGCGACGGCATATGGGAGAAGAGACGCATGACCGTGATGGGCAAGCTGCACGGGCTGGCGATGGCCGGCGTCGTGGCGCTCACCGCTGGCGCTGCCCAGGCAGAGCCGGTGAAGTTCGAGTTCTGGTACGGGCTGACGGGCGACCTCAGCGAGCGCATCCAGGACATGTGCCGGACCTTCAACGAAGGTCAGGATAAGTACGAGGCGGTCTGCGTCAGCCAGGGCACGTATGACGCGGCGATCCAGAATGCGATCGCGGCGTTCCGTGCCAAGAAGCACCCGACGGTCCTGCAGGTGTTCGATGCCGGCACCGCCGACCTGATGCTGTCCGGGGCGTTCGTACCGGCCCCGGAGCTGATGGAAAAGGCCGGCTATGACGTGAACTGGGACGACTACTTCAAGGGCATCGCCAACTACTACGCGACGTCCGGTGGCGAGCTCTACTCGTTCCCCTTCAACAGCTCGACGGCCGTGCTCTACTGGAACAAGGACGCATTCGCCAAGATCGGCAAGACCGAGGCGCCCGAGACCTACGAGGAGGTCGAGGAAGCCGCGCGGGCGCTGAAGGCGGCAGGCTACTCCTGTCCCTATGCCTACGACGTCGACCCCTGGCAGTTCATGGAGCAGTTCTCGGCTGTCCATAACCTGCCGATCGCCACGAAGAACAACGGCTATGACGGGCTTGATGCCGAGCTCGTGGTCAACACGACCAAGTTCGTGGACCATGTCGACTTCTTCAAGCGGATGACCGACGAGGGCCTGTTCCAGCTCAAGGAATATGGCCAGGCGCGACTGCAGTCCTTCATGAGCGGCGAGTGCATGATGATGCAGTCGTCGATCGCGGACCACGGCACGGTCGGCAAGACCATTCCCCAGGGCACCAACTGGGACGTGGCGATGGTGCCGGTCTGGGCCGGGACGGAGCGGAAGAATTCGCTCGTGGGCGGTGCCTCGCTCTGGGCGCTGGCCGGCAAGCCGCAGGAAGAATACGACGCGGCGGCGGCTTTCTTCTCGTTCATCGCCAAGCCCGAGCAGGCCGAATGGTGGTCGACGGTGACCGGCTACATCCCGGTGACCAATTCCGGCTTCGAGTACATGAAGTCCCAGGGCTTCTACGACAAGGCACCCTACAAGGGCCGCGAAACCGCCATCCAGTCGCTGACCTATACGCCGCCCGGCCCGAACAGCCGTGGCCTGCGCCTGGGCGGTTATGTCCAGATCCGCAAGGAGTTCCGCGACAGCCTGACCGCGATCATGGCCGGTGACGTTGGCGTGCAAGAGGGCGTGGACGCGGCGGTGGAGCGGGGCAACGCGATCCTGCGCCGGTTCGAGAAGACCTACCCGGGCAAGCAGTTCCCCTGAGTTCTCGGGTTCGTTCGTGCATTTGCATGCGCTGCTTCACCGCCCGGTCGGACCGGGGGGTGAACGGCCGGATCGGGGCCGGCTCGGGTTCGTTCGTGCAAAATGGATCATCGCCGCGGCGAGCCTCGCCTCCAGCCATCCATGCCAGGCAACGTGCTCGGGTTCGTTCGTGCAGATCGGGTCGTCCCATCGACTTGGTCTCCGGCGGCTCGGGCAGCCCGGGGTCAGTCTAGCGCAACTAGGCGTATGTTCCTAAGCCGGAGTTCCCAGCTCGATGGAGAAACGTGTCTGGTTCACCGACACGCCGTTGGCGGTGGCCCTGGTCCTGCCGCAGGTGCTGCTGGTGCTGCTGTTCTTCTACTGGCCGTCCGGTGCGGCGCTATACTGGGCGTTCACGCTGGAACAGCCCTGGGGCGGCGGCAATTCGTTCGTCGGGCTGGAGAACTTCCAGACAATCTTCGGGGACGGGCAGTACTGGAATTCGGTCGTCCGCTCGATGGTGTTCGCGCTGGCATCGACCGCACTCGCCATGGCGATGGGGATGCTGCTGGCGCTGGCCGTCGACAGGAAGCTGAAGGGCCATCAGGGGTTCCGCTGGGCGCTGATCTGGCCCTATGCCGTGGCCGCCCCGGCAGCCGGGCTGGCCTTCCGGTTCCTCCTGTCGCCCGAGGCAGGCCTGGTCGCCTACCTGAACCACCGATACCCCGGCATCTGGAACCCGACCGTGAACGGGACGCAGGCGATGATTCTGATCATCGTCGCCTACTCGTGGAAATACGTCGCCTACAACTTCCTGTTCATGCTGGCCGGGCTTCAGTCGATCCCCAAGAGCCTGATCGAGGCGGCGGCCATGGACGGATCCCGGCCGCTGCGGCGCATCCGGGACATCCAGCTGCCGTTGATGACGCCCACCATCTTCTTCCTGCTGATCGTCAATCTCACCGACAGCTTCGTCGACAGCTTCGGCATCGTCGACATCACGACCGAGGGCGGCCCCGCCAAGGCCACCGACCTGCTGGTCTACAAAATCTATTTCGACGGGTTCCGCGGCCTCGACTATTCGGGGGCGGCTGCGCAGAGCATCATCCTGATGCTGCTCGTCATTGTCCTGACCTTCATCCAGTTCCGCTTCGTGGAGCGGCGGATTCATTACGGTTGAGGAGCCGCCCATGACCGAGCGCACGCCCATCCTCGACCTTGTCACCCAGCTGATCCTGATCCTGGGCCTGCTCCTGGCGCTGGCCCCCTTGTGGCTGGTGTTCGTTGCCGCCACGCTGGACCTGCGCAGCGTCAACAGCTCGCCTCTGCCGATCCTGCCGGGACCGCATCTGTTCGAGACCCTGCAGGCGGTATGGGTGCGCTCGGACCTCGGCCCGAAGATGGCCAACAGCCTCCTGGTCGCGACGCTGGTGGCCGGTGGCAAGGTATTCCTGGCAGCGCTCACCGCGTTCTCGATCGTGTTCTTCCGCTGGAAGCTGCGGATGGTGGTTTTCTGGGGGATCTTCGTCACCCTGATGCTGCCGCTGGAGGTGAGGATCGTGCCGACCTATGCGGTGGCGGCGAACGCGCTGGGACCGCTGCAGACGATCCTGGACGTCACCGGGGTCACCTGGCTCTGGCAGAGCGTCACCGGCATCCGGCTGGCGCTGGAGTGGAACCTGCTGAATTCCTACACGGGCCTGATCCTGCCGCTGGTGGCGACCGCCACCGGCACATTCCTCTACCGGCAGTACTTCCTGACCATCCCGGACGAACTGCTGGAAGCCGCGCGCATGGACGGAGCGGGACCCCTGCGGTTCTTCAAGGACGTGCTGATCCCCCTGTCCCGCACCAACATGGCGGCACTCAGCACCATCATGTTCCTCTACGCCTGGAACCAATATCTCTGGCCGACCCTGGTGACGACGGACCGGGCCAACTACGGCACGGCGACGATGGAGCTTCGCCAGCTCATCCCGTCCCTGTTCAGCGAGCCTGAATGGCACATCGCGATGGCCGGGACCCTGATCGTCATGACGCCGCCCCTGCTGGTCGTCATGCTCATGCAGCGCTGGTTCGTGGCCGGCCTGATCGCGCCCGAGAAGTGAGGAGCAACGCCATGGCCGACATCCAGCTTCGCGCGGTCCGCAAGTCGTTCGGCCTCCACGAGGTGGTGAAGGGCGTGGACCTCCAGATCCCGTCGCGCTCCTTCGTGGTGATCCTGGGGCCGTCCGGATGCGGCAAGTCGACGATCCTGCGCATGATCGCCGGTCTCGAGCAGATCACGGCCGGCGAGGTGCGGATCGCCGGCGAGCGGATGAACGACAAGGAGCCGCGCGAGCGCCATTGCGCCATGGTGTTCCAGAACTACGCGCTCTACCCGCACATGAGCGTGGCGCGGAACATCTCCTACCCGCTCGAAGTGGCCGGCGTTGCCAGGGCTGAGCGGGACCGGCGGATGCGGGCGACCGCGGCCTCGGTGGGCCTGTCGGACTATCTCGACCGCAAGCCCGGGCAGCTATCGGGCGGGCAGCGCCAGCGCGTCGCCATGGCGCGGGCCATGATCCGCGAGCCCAAGGTCTTCCTGTTCGACGAGCCGCTCTCCAACCTGGATGCCACGCTTCGGGTGCAGATGCGCCTGGAGCTGCGCCGCCTGCATGCACGGCTGGGCGTGACCTCGGTGCTGGTCACCCACGACCAGACCGAAGCCATGACGATGGCCGACCTGCTGGTGGTGATGAATGGCGGTCGGATCGAGCAGGTCGGCACGCCCTTGGAGGTGTATGGCCGGCCGGCCTCGCGCTTCGTCGCGAGCTTCATCGGCACGCCGCCCATGAACCTGATGGCCGCCGAGATCATGGCCGACGGCCAGCTTGCCCTTCAGGGGCTGGCGCTGCCGCTCGCCGTCGCAGGGGTACGGCCGGGCCCGGTCGTGCTCGGCATCCGGCCGGAACATGTCGAGATGGCGCGGAGCCGGCACGAGGCCGACATCGAGCTGCCGGTGGAGATCGTCGAGGAGCTTGGGGCCACACGTATCCTCCATGCCAGGCTGCAGGAGCAGACCTTCGCGGTCGCGACGGCGCCGGGACTGCCCTTTCCAGATGGCGCCACCCTGCTCCTGCGCCTGCCCCCTTCGGCCATCCACCTGTTCGATCCGGCAGACGGTCAGCGGCTGCCGGGGACACTCGATCACGTTCATCACCGCCCGGTCGAGCCACCTACGGTTGCAGGCGCGGCGAAGGTAGGCTAGCCCGACGATCCGAGCCTGCCCAAACCGGGGCGGGCGGAGCGTCGACGGAGCAGCCGCGTGGTCGTTCTTGGTAGTGGTGTCACCGCCGATACCGTCCGCCTGACCACCCTGGTCGGTCCGGGCGGTGTCGCGGATCAGGCCTTCCTCATCCATTACGGCACGCGCGGCCAGACTATCCGAACCGAGGGTGCCACGCCGCCGGACATCTTCCTGGCGAATGGCACCCGCGTGGCGACCAGGCAGATGTTCTCCGGCGAGGAGCGCCTGCTGCTGACCGGCGGTGGTGGCGATGACCGGCTCCCCGGGACGGCGGGTGCCGATCTGGTGAAGGGCGGTGCCGGGAACGACTACCTGGATGGGGGTAGCGGCAACGACGTCCTGCTGGCCGGTGCCGGCGACGACGTGCTGGTGGCTGGTGCTGGCACGGACGGGCTTGCCGGCGAAGCGGGCAACGACCTCTACCGGATCGGCAGCGGCGTCACGGGTGTCGCCATCGTCGACGGCGGCGGCACCGACCGGCTGCTCCTCGATTTCGGCGTCACCTTTGCCGACCTCACGATCGGCCAGGACGGTTCGAACCTGCGGATCGACGTCCAGGGAAGCGGCGGGGCCACCGTGCAGATCCTGCTGGGAGACCAGTTCACCAGTGGCGGCATCGAGGAGCTGCTGGTCGGGGACGAAGCGTATCGCTGGAACGGATCCGCCTTCGTCGAGGCGACGCCGCAGGCGGGTGCGCCCGATGCGCCGTTCATCGGCAGCCTGAGCGATGGCGACAACCAGTTCGTAGGATCGGGCGGAGCCGACCTGGTCTTCGGCCGGAACGGCGACGACGCGATCCGCGGCGGGATCGGCAACGACCAGCTGGCTGGCGGCGGCGGGGCCGACTGGCTAGAGGGCGAGGCCGGCAACGACCGGGTCGATGGCGGGTCGGAAGCGGACCTGGTCGACGGCGGCGACGGCGCCGACCTCGTGCTGGGCGGGGCCGGCAACGACCTGCTGGATGGCGGCGGCGGCAACGACAACGTGTTCGGCGGCTTGGGAGGCGACGAGATCCGTGGCGGGGCAGGCGACGACCTCAAGCTGGCGGGCGGCGTCGGCGACGACCTGGCCCAAGGCGGCAGCGGCAACGACGTGCTGGACGGCGCGTCCGGAAGCGACCGGCTGGAAGGTCAGGCCGGGAACGACCAGCTCCTGGCCGGTGCCGGCAACGACGATTTGTTCGGTGGCGACGGCGCGGACGTGCTGCGGGGTGCCTTCGGCGACGACCGGCTGGACGGCGGCAATGGTGCTGATCTGCTGGCGGGTGGGCCTGACAACGACAGGTTGACCGGCGGCACCGGCAACGACGTGCTCGATGGCGGTGCCGGGACCGACCTTGCTTTGTTCGCCGGTGCTGCCGGCGACTATCGGGTCGTGCGGCTGGATGGGACAAGCTGGCAGGTGTCCAGCGCCGCCCAGGGCGTGGACACGCTGCGCGGGATCGAGCTGGTGCAGTTCGGCGACGGGCCGCCACTGGCGATCGGTACGCTCTAGGCCGACGCCGTGCCGGCTACCTCCCGTCCGCCCGGGGTGCTTCCCTGCCGGATCTCGGTCAGCCGGCGCCAGGCCAGCGCGCCGAACGTGCCGTGGCAAAGCGCGCTCAGCGCGTAGCCAAGGGCTTCGGCCAGGCTCTGGATGCGCGGAAAGCTTTCTCCCGGACCCAGCAGGCCGAGCCAGGCCGCCGCCGCGAGCGGTACCAGCAGCAGAAGGCCGACCGCCAGGGTGAACAACGTGGCGAACAATTGGGTCAGCAGGATGAGCAGGATGGCTCGCCAGCGGTTGCCGCGGGACAGCTGGCTGCTGCGCCTGGCTGCCCCGATCGGCCCCAGATCCTCCATGATGGCGGCGGGGACCGCGACGATCCAGGCCGCGGCCATCAGGACCCCTGGGAGTACCAGGAGAAGCAGGCCGACCGTGATGGCCAAGCCCAGCACGAAGCTCGCGCCGAACGCCCTGAAGGCGGCAGCGCCGATCGTGCCGAACGCCTCGCCGAAGCTGAGCAGGCGTCCATCGGCCAGGGCCAGGACTGCCCTTGTGACCACGACGGTTGCCGCGCACACGCCCGCCAGCTGAACGACGGTGACGAGGATGTCCGGCCACGGATCCGGTGCCGGCAGGCGGGCCGCGAGCAGCACCAGTGCGGCCGCCGCAAAGCTTGGAACGAGCGCCAGCCCGATCATCGCGCCGGGTTCGCGGAGAAGGATCTCGATCCCCTCCTGGATGACCTGGAGGGGCCGAAGCCTGGCGGGTGCGGGCAATGAGGCGGCCAAGCTGGGCACTCCGGGAATGAACGGGCCGAGGATGAACGTGCCGACCATGCCGTCGGGCGGTCACCTGCTCATCTGGCCGGTGCCTCCTAGTACTGCACGCCCTTGGTGAGCGCCCCGTCGATCACGAGGTTGGTGCCGGTGGTGAAGCTCGAGGCGGGGCTGGCCAGGAACACGACGCCACGGGCGACCTCCTCGGCGGTGGCCATGCGGCCGGTCGGGTTCAGGGACAGGGCGGTCTTGAACAGTTCGGGGTTGTTGTTCTCGATCCAGTGCCAGATGCCGCCCTCGAAATAGGTGTTGCCCGGCGAGACGCTGTTCACGCGGATCATCTTCGGCGCCAGTTTGTGGGCGAGGCCGTGGGCGTAGTGGATCAGCGCGGCCTTGAAGGCGCCGTAGGCCGGGCCGGTAAAGTCGATCTCGCGGCCGGAGACCGAGCTGATCAGCACGATCGACGGGTGCGCGGACGCTTCCAGGTGCGGCATGGCAGCGTTGACGGTGCGCACGCTGTGCAGCATGTCGACATCGAACTGCTTCTTCCAGGCCTCCTCGTCGTCGGTGACCGCGAGCGCGGACACGTTCGCGACGACGATGTCGATGCCGCCCAGCGCCTCGGCCGAGGCGGCGATCCAGCCTTCCAGCGCGGCCTTGTCGGCGACGTCCACGGCCCGGCCGAACGCGGTCACGCCCTTGGCCGTCAGCGCCGCCACGGTGGAGTCCACCTCGCCCGCATGGCGCGCGCAGATCGCGACATGCGCGCCCTCCTCGGCGAGGATGTCCGCACAGCGCCGGCCGATGCCCTTGCTGCCGCCGGTCACGATCGCCTTCAGTCCCTTCAGGCCGAGATCCATGTCGCTTTCCCCCTCGTCTTGTTGATCCGCTGCTAGAGATGTCCTTCCGAACCGGTCAGGGATCAATGCCGTTCAACAGGCCATGGCTGGCGCGCTATCGGTGCGTCGGGCGAGAACTGAGGGACGAGATCGATGAACAGATTCGGTGACGCTTCACTCGCCGACCGCGAGGTTCCCGGTGCAGCCGGGCGGGATGGCGTGCTGCTGGCCGCGCGGCTGCTGGCAGGTCTGATCTTCGTCGTGAGCGGCTTCGGCAAGCTTGCCGGCCTGGGCGGCTTCACCGCGGGCATGGCGGGACGCGGCGTGCCGCTCGCGGAGATCGCGGCACCGCTGGGTGTCGCCGCGGAGTTCGTGGGCGGGCTGGCCCTCCTGGCCGGTGCGTGGACGCGCTGGGCCGCGCTGGCGCTGGCGGTGTTCACGGTGGCCGCCACCCTGATCGCGCACCGGTTCTGGGCGTTCCCGCCGGACGAGCAGATGATGCAGACCACCCAGTTCCTGAAGAACCTCGCCATCATCGGCGGGCTGCTGGCTCTCTACGTCGCCGGCGGCGGGCGCCTTGGCGTCGACGGGTTCCGCGCCGGGCGCTGAGCCCGAGAGGACCGGCCTCGTCAGGCGGCACGTCGGCCCACCAGCCCTGTCCATCCACCGGCGATCAGCAGGGCCGTGTCGCGCAGCGTCGGCAGCAGCGCTCCCTTGTGGTGAACGAGATAGACCGGCTCCCAGTCCGGGTGGAACTTCTCCTTGAAGGTACGCAGGCCCTGGAAGTCGTACCAGCGCCGGCCGGCCCGGGACATCAGCCGCCCGAGCCTGCCCCAGAACGGTGCCTCGTGGATGCTGGGCAGGCCGGCCAGCGGGGCGCAGCCCAGGTCCAGCTTCCTGTCACCGCGCGCCCGGCAGAGCAGGGCAGCTTCCGCGATCAGGGCCTCCATGCAGCCATGCGGTGCCTCGGGTGCCACCCGCATCAGGTCGATCAGGACCTCGCCGCTGCGCCTGGCCCTCACCAGGTTCAGGAAGGCCGCGACCTCACCCTCCCGGTGCGCCAGCAGGACCTCCGTGCGCAGGAGGTAGGCCGGGTCGAAGGCGCCCAGCGAGAACCGCTTCTCCCGCCCGCCCTGCCGCTCCAGCCAGGCCGACGAGACCGATGCCAATGGCTGCAGCCACGGTCTCAGCGCGTCACCCTCGACGAGTTCGATCGTCCAGCCTTCGCGGGCGAGCTTGGAGCGGCGGGTACGCAGGTTCTGGAAGCGGGGCCCCTTCAGCGTGAAGGACGGCAAGTCGATGATGGCGCGCTCGCCGAGCTTGGTGGCGACCAGGCGCGGGCCCAGCAACAAGGGCAGTTCATCCGGCGTGACGGCATAGAAGGCGGCGCGCTCCCCGGCCAGGCGGGCATCCGCCAGGAAGGTGCGCACCAGAGCCGGCGCCTGGTCGGGGTCGCCGAAGGCACTGCCCAGGGCAATGCGGGTGGCTCCGTGGCGCGCGAAGGCGATCGCGGTGCGGCCGCCAGGATCGGTCAGCACCTGCTTGTCGCCCGTGAGCACCAATCCGTCCCGCGCCCGCTGCAGGAGCGGCACCAGGCGCTCGACGGCGCCGTCGAAGGGAGGCGCATCCACCCTGCGGCCGTTGGACGTGGCGAGGCGCAAGAACCGTTGGCGAATGCCCAGCGTCATCGAGAGTACCATCCCCGCCGTGTACGCCCCCTTCCTGCCACAAATTCCTTAAGGAACCGTGGACAGGCTGGGCATCGGTGGGTGCGTCGGCCCATCCCGTCTCCCGGGCAGAGGCGGGATGGACTTGTGCAGTCGAGGTCCAGGGACGTTTACCGCCGGAAGTTACGGCGGCATCCGCCGGTCGATCACCGCTGGCGCGCCATGGTCTCAGCCGGTGGGCATCCGTAACCCGCCGAAATCCATCAGTTCGATATCGTGGAGGCGGTCCGAGCCGTAGTTCACGCCACCCACACCATTGTGCGTGACCAAGAGGCCTCCGTCGTCCAGCCGGGTAAGCGTGTAGTTCGCGACCGATCCGTTGAAGAAGGCGATATCACTGCCCTCGCCCCCATTCAGTTCATCGTCACCGTGTCCGCCACGCAGTAGATCGTCGCCGCCGTCGCCATCCAGCCTGTCGTCGCCAAAGCTGCCGCGCAGTTCGTCGGCATCGTCGCCGCCGAACAGCCAGTCTACGCCGTCCCCGCCGGCAAGCAGGTCCTCGCCTGCCTCTCCATGGACCAGATCGTTGCCGGCACCACCATCCAGATCGTCGTCGCCATTTCCTCCAACAAGAAAATCATAGCCTACCCCGCCGCGCACCAAATCATTGCCGGCCTGACCCCTGAGATCGTCGCTACCAACGCCGCCAAAGATCAAGTCGTCACCGTCGAGACCGTGGGCTGTGTCCCGGCCTTCGCCAGCCTTGATGAAGTCCCTTCCGGCACCGCCTTCGATGAAGTCGTCATCACCACCTCCGTCCAGGACGTCGTCGCCGTCGAAGCCGTTGAACGTGTCCTGCCCGGCCCCCCCCCCGTCAGCACATCGTCACCGAAACCGCCGAGCAGGACGTCATCGCCATCGCCGCCGAACGCCGTGTCATCTCCTCCACCCAGGAACAGGTAGTCGTCGTTCGGCCTGGCCGTCACCACATCCGGAGCGTCCGTAAATTGATCGCCCGAGGGAACGAAGCTGCTGCCATTCCAGACATAGTTCCTGCCACCGGAGAAGAAGTACATTTCTTCGATGACCGGCGACGTCATCTGCCCCGTGATGACCACGGTGGTGGTGACGGACCCTGTTTGCTGGGTGATGATGTAGTCATTGCCGCGCACGGCGAAGGTCAGGCTAGCAATATCACCCCTATCAAACACCAAGCGATCTGCCGGACCATCGCTGTCGATGATGGTGACGGTGCCGGGAACGGCGAGCACATAGTACAGGTCGCTGCCGGCGCCTCCGCGGATCAGGTCGTTGCCACCGCCGCCGAGCAGGAAATCGGGTGCTTCCTGTCCCATGATGACGTCGTCGGCAGCGGTGCCGTGGAGAGCATCGATCCAGAAGGTGCCATCGATCCGAGCCATAGCCATACCCCGATCAACTTGTTCGACCCAATTCTTCAAAATTCGAAGATCAACATGGCTTTACCATGAGAACGATAGCATTCGACGCGTGCGCCAGACAATGGCAGGGTACTGCAGCATGGCGAACAACTGACGGACAGGTGGAGGATCTGCACCCTGCCAACGAATGCGGCCGGATGTCGTTGACCCAGCCGCGGGTCCATCTGGACAGTTCCTCCGTCGCCAGGGGTCAACTCGCCGCCAGGGCCATGTACCGGGTGGCGCGCGACCGGATGCTCGTGACCGTAAACCTTCCGACGCCAATCGGTACCGTGAGGCGACGCCGCTCTTGCCGATGGTGGAGCGGCCGTCTTTCAGTTCACCGGATTTGCTAGCAGAACTCCAACTCACACCACTAGGCGGCTGAAGCAGCTTGCCCTCGTCGGGACGTGGATGCGCCTGGATCGTCCTGCGCGACGCAGGCCCGCACCACGATCTCAGCCACCGATCGTGCGATCGCCGCCTGGGACGCGGCGTCGGGATCGCCGCCCTCGATGGCGCGAATCTGCGGCGCGAAGTCTGCATAGGTCTGGGTGGCAGCCCAGATGGTAAACAGGAGGTGGTGGGGATCAACCGGACGGAGACGGCCCTGCCGCGTCCAGGCACGCAGGACAGCTGCGCGCTCCTCGACCCAGGGGCGCAACTCGTCCTCCAGGAAGGGACTGATGAGATGGCCGCCGTTCAGCATCTCGCGGGCAAAGATGCGGGAGGCATGAGGCCGGGCGAACGACAGGCGCACCTTGGCAATGACGTAGCTCGCCAGCGCCTCGGCAGGATCGTCATGCTCACCGAACCGGCCGAAGGCGGCGAGCCACGTCTGGAGGATCTCCTCCAGGATGGTCCGGTAGAGCCGCTCCTTGGTCGGAAAGTAGTAGTGGACGTTCGACTTGGGCAGGCCCGCCAGGTCGGCGATCGCCTGAATCGTCGTGCCCTCGAAGCCCTTGTCGGCGAAGAGGCGCTCGGCGGCTTGCAGGATGAGCGCGCGGTTCTGCTCGCGGATCCGTCCGGCCACCGTTGTTCCTTTTGAATGATTCTTGACCGTGTGGTCAGGTTCTATAACGTCACGCTCCTAGGGGACAAGCAGGCTGCGGCAGGACATGGGCGACATCAGGAGCCATCGTCGAACGGCGGACGACTACGCAAAGGCCTTCGCCGACCTGGAACCACCACTGTCGCGCAAGGCGGCGATCGTCGAGGCGTCGCGCTGCCTGTTCTGCTACGACGCGCCCTGCGTCGAGGCATGCCCCACCAGCATCGACATCCCCCGCTTCATCCGGGGCATCCAGACCGACAATGTCCGCGGTGCTGCGATGACGATCCTGGACGCGAACATCCTGGGCGGCACCTGCGCCCGGGTCTGCCCCACCGAAATCCTGTGCGAGGGCTCCTGCGTGCGGCTCGACCAGGACCACGAGCCGGTCATGATCGGGGCGCTCCAGCGCTACGCCACCGACTATCTGTTCGAGCGGGGCGAGCAGCCGTTCACGCGCGCGCCGGCCACGGGCAGGAAAGTCGCGGTGGTGGGGGCCGGGCCGGCAGGGCTGGCCTGCGCGCACCATCTGGCGCGGCTCGGCCATGACGTCGTCATCTTCGAGAAGAAGCCCAAGGGCGGCGGGCTCAACGAGTACGGCATCGCGACCTACAAGATGACCAACGACTTCGCCCAGCGCGAGGTCGACTTCCTGCTCAGCCTGGGCGGCATCGAGATCCGTCATGGGGTCGTGCTCGGCATGGACGTCCATGTGGCTGATCTGGCCGAGCAGTACGATGCGGTGTTCCTGGGCATCGGCATGGGCGGCACCAATGCGCTCCGGATCGAGGGCGAGGAGCTGGACGGCGTCATGAACGCCGTGGTGTTCATCGAATCGCTCCGGCAAGCGGCCGACAAGGGTGAGCTGCCGATCGGACGGGATGTGGTGGTGATCGGCGGCGGCAACACCGCCATCGACATGGCGACGCAGGCCAAGCGGCTGGGGGCGGAGAACGTCACCATCGTCTATCGGCGCGGCGTCGAGCACATGGGTGCTACCGGCTACGAGCAGGAAGTCGCCCAGACCAACGGGGTGAAGATCCAGCTCTGGGCAGCACCCGTGCGGATCCTGGGCGATGGCGGTCGCGTCGCCGGCATCGAGTTCGAGTACACGCGGCTGGACGAGCGCGGCACGCTGGCGCTCACCGGCGAGCGGTTCGTGCTGCCGGCCGACCAAGTGTTCAAGGCGGTGGGCCAGAACCTGGTCGCGGCCGACCTGAACGGTAGTGCCGAGCGGCTGGCGATGGCGGGATCGAAGATCGCCGTCGATACCGACCGGCGCACGTCGATGCCCAGGGTCTGGGCCGGCGGCGATGCCACCGGGCTCGACCAGGACCTGACCGTCGTCGCGGTCGAGGACGGCAAGATCGCCGCGCGCTCGATCCATTCCTTCCTGGCCGGCAACTGAGGGAGCAGCGTCATGGCCGATCTGCGTTGCAACATCGCCGGCGTGAAGTCGCCGAACCCGTTCTGGCTGGCCTCCGCGCCGCCGACGGACAAGGAGTACAATGTCGTCCGCGCCTTCAAGGCGGGCTGGGGCGGTGTCGTCTGGAAGACGCTGGGCGAGGACCCGCCGGTCGTGAACGTCTCGTCGCGTTATGGTGCGGTGAAGTATCGCGGCCACCGCATGGCGGGCTTCAACAATATCGAACTGATCACCGACCGGCCACTGCAGGTGAACCTGCAGGAGATCAAGCGGGTCAAGCAGATGTTCCCCGACCGGGCGATGGTCGTCTCGCTCATGGTGCCCTGCACCGAGGAAGCTTGGAAGGCGATCCTGCCCCTGGTCGAGGAGACCGGGGCGGACGGGGTCGAGCTGAACTTCGGCTGCCCGCACGGCATGTCCGAGCGCGGCATGGGCTCGGCGGTGGGGCAGGTGCCCGAGTATATCGAGATGGTGGCGCGCTGGTGCAAGCAGACCACGCGCATGCCGGTGTTCGTGAAGCTCACCCCGAACGTGACCAACATCCTGGGGCCGGCCCGGGCGGCCGTGCGGGGCGGGGCGGACGCGGTCAGCCTGATCAACACGGTGAACTCGATCACCGCGGTTGACCTGGACCAGATGGCGCCGGAGCCGGTGGTGGGCGGCAAGGGGGCCCATGGCGGCTATTGCGGCCCGGCCGTCAAGCCGATCGCGCTCGGCATGGTCGCGGAGATCGACCGCGATCCGGAATGCCAGGACATCCCGATCAGCGGCATCGGCGGGATCGAGACGTGGCGGGACGCGGCCGAGTTCATCTCGCTGGGCTGCGGGTCGGTGCAGGTCTGCACGGCGGCGATGCATTACGGCTTCAAGATCGTCGAGGACATGGCGTCCGGCCTGTCCAACTGGATGGACGAGAAGGGCTACCGCACGCTGGGCGACTTCATGGGACTGGCGACGCGGAACTACCGCAACTGGGGCGAGCTCGACCTCAACTACAAGATCGTCGCCAACATCAATCAGGAACTCTGCATCAAGTGCGGCCTTTGCCACATCGCCTGCGAGGATACCTCGCACCAGTCGATCTGGGCGATGAAGTCGGGTGGCAAGCGGCGCTACGAGGTGAACGAGGAAGAGTGCGTGGGCTGCAACCTCTGCATGCATGTCTGCCCGGTCGAGGACTGCATCACCATGCAGGAGCGCGACCAGGGGCGGCCCTACCTGAACTGGGGCATGCACCCGAACAACCCGATGAGCCTGAAGGCGGCGGAGTAAGGCGGTGATCCTGATCGGGCAGTACGATTCGCCGTTCGTGCGGCGGGTCGGGATCGCGCTCAGGCTGTACGAGATGCCGTTCGAGCACCGGCCATGGTCGGTGTTCGGCAACGCCGCCGAGATCGCGCGCTACAATCCGCTCAGCCGGGTGCCGACGCTGGTGCTGGACGACGGCGAGGTGCTGATCGAGAGCGCCATGATCCTGGATCACCTCGACGAGGTGGCCGGTCCGGCGCGCGCGCTGGCTCCGGCCCGCGGGCTGGAGCGGCGGCGGATGCTCAAGACCTGTGCGCTGGCGAGCGGACTGGCCGACAAGGCCGTGAGCCTCTTCTACGAGACTGCGCTGCACAAGGAGACGTCCGCGGTCTGGGTCGAGCGCTGCAAGCGGCAGATTGCGGCCGTGCTCGACGTGCTGGAGGTGGAGCGCGCCAGCAGCAGCACGACCTACTGGCATGGCCCGCAGATCAACCATGCCGACATCGCCGTAGCCTGCGTGCTGCGCCACCTGACGGACGCGCACCCGTCGATCGTGCTGGAAGAGCGCTGGCCGAACCTGGAGGCGCATTCGGTCCGGTGCGAGGCGATCGACGTGTTCCAGGAGATCGCGCAGCCCTTCATTGCGCCGGCCTGAGCGCTACCGGCAGACGGCCTGACGCGCCACGTCGCCGCTGGAGCCGACGGGCTCCTTCACCGTGAGCGGCACGCGCTCGCGCCGCTGGGCAAGCGTGCGGGTGCCCTCGGCATCGGTGAACAGCGTGATCTTGTCGGTGGTCACCATGCCCGAGCGGCAGTCGAAGCGGGCATCGACGCGAAGCGAGGCGATGCTGCGCCCGTCCAGGTCGACCGGGGTGGTGAAGAGAACGCGGTAGGCGACGGCCCTGACGTCGCCGGTGGCCGCCTTCATCTTGCTGGCGTCGATAAAGACCTGGTTGCCCCTGCTCGACAGGCCGGCCGCCTCCCAACGAGCCGCCAGGGCGGGGCCGGCGGCCAGAAGAAGTACAGTGGCCGCGAACAACATCGACAAGCGCATGCAGGAAGCTCCCGGTGGCGTCGGTCCATCCTAAAGGAGCAGCCGGGCTCTGCGCAAACCGCGATCGCCGCTTCGCCCTAGGGTGCGGAAAGCACTGCAGTACACTGGGTCGGCAGGTCGCTCAGGACCAGGGGTTTGGGCGGCGGCTCCGGCACGGCCGGCGCCTGCCAGGGCTCCTCGCTGAACCACCAGGCGAGGTCGGCGCCACAGCCATCCCCTTCCGGCGGCGGTTCCTGGGGGCGGCAGTCGGGCTGGCCCGCCGGGCAGCGCAGCCGCACGTGGAAGTGGGCGTCGTGTCCGAACCAGGGGCGGACCTTCCGCAGCCAGCCACGGTCGGTCCCGGCCATCTCGCACATGGCGCCCTTGATCGCCGGATGGACGAAGATCCGCTCGACCTCGGGTTGCAGGGCAGCACGGCGGATGATGGCCAATTGCCGCATGCCGAACCGGGCGGGATCCAGTTCCCGCGTGCCGGGCTTCAGCATCGAGACGGCGCTCAGTTCCTCGCGGTCGTCCGGCGATAGCTGCTGGCCGGGCATCGGGGTCAGCCAGAGGTCCACGTCGAGGCCCAGCTGATGGCTGGCATGGCCCGAGCGCATCGGACCGCCCCTGGGCTGGGCCATGTCACCGACCAGCAGGCCCGGCCAGCCATCGGCCCGCCCCTCCTGCGCCAGCCGCTCGATGAAGGCCACCAGGTCCGGATGGCCCCAGGTGCGGTTGCGGGACAGGCGCATCGCCTGATAACCGTCACCGTCCGCTGGCAGGGTGACCGCACCGGCAAGACAGCCCTTGGCATAGCTGCCAAAGACCTGCGGAGCACCGGGTGCCGGCAGGCTCATGGCACCGAACAGCTCGCCGGCCGGCGGGGGGTCGGCTTGGGCCAGGGCTGGCGCCACGAGCAGAAGGAAGGTGGCAAGGAACCGTTTCATGCGGGTGACCTAGCCGTCACGAACCGCAACACCTATGTTGCGTCGCACACAATAAATCATCGATTTCCATGAGTGGGAACCAAGCATGTTGAGCATTACCTGGCTCGGTCATTCAGCAGTCCATGTCGTGCTCGGCGGACGGTCCGTTCTGTTCGATCCGTTCCTGACCGGCAACCCTTCGTATCCGGAGAATGCGCTGGACCGGCTGGGCAAGATCGACCTGATCTGCGTGACGCACGGCCATGAGGACCATCTGGGCGACGCGGCGCCGCTGGCCAAGCAGTTCGGCGTCCCGGTCGCCTGCAACTACGAGATCAGCGTGTTCCTCTCCTCGCAGGGCGTGGAGAACGTGGAGCCGATCAATGCGGGCGGCTCGATCGACCTGCTCGACCTCCATATTGCGTTCACCCGTGCCAATCATTCCTCCAGCGTGCACGAGGATGGCCGCGCCCGCTATCTCGGCAGCCCGTGCGGCATTGTCGTGCGCTCCCAGGACGACGGCTTCTACCATGCCGGCGATACCGACCTGTTCTCGGACATGTCCCTGATCCGCCGCCTCTACCGCCCGCGCGTCGGCGCGCTGCCGATCGGCGACCGGCTGACCATGGGGCCGCGCGCCGCCGCCATCGCGCAGAACGAGTTCCTGCAGATGGAGGCGGTGCTGCCGATCCACTGGGGCACCTTCCCGCTCCTCACCGGCACGCCCGACGTGTTCCAATCAGAGGTGAACCGCGGCCAGGTGCTTCGGCCGAAGCCCGGCGAGACGATCGAGATCTGAGCTTCAACCGGCTCTCCTCCCGTCGACCTGGTTCCCGTCGCGGGAGGAGAGCCCTCAGCTGGCGCGGTGCGTCATCGCGACCGCTGCAGCGACCAGGGCAGCGTTGGATGGCGCGATCGTGTTGTCCGGCAGGCGTGAGCCGTCCTCAAGTCCGACGCGGGTCGAGAAGCGCTGCCTCGCGGCACACTCCACGAACGGCCAGACCGTGGCGTCGAACCCGTGCAGCAGTACGGGCTTCCTGAGGCCGGCGCCGGTCAGGACTGCCAGGATCCCGTCGGCGACAGAAGTTGCCTCGTCCAGTGCCTGCTCGTCGATCTCGATGAGGATGCGGAACGTCAGCGGCCCGAGGCGTAGGCGCACGAGGCGCTCGGCATCGGCCACGGACGTCAGACCCGCCTCCACACCGATCCCGCGCCGGTGCAGCCGTTCGATGACAGCGGGCGCGGCCCTTTCCTTCAGGTTTACCGATGCGTAGTCCGGCAGTTCGCCCCAGCCGGCGATCATGGCGAGGCGGCGGTCGTCGTCTCTCTCGATCCAGGCCCCAGTGCTGATGCCGATCAGCGTGCCGGGCAGGCGAGACCGCAGCGCCGCCAAGGTGACATCCACCACTTCCGGCTCCAGGCTCTCGGCGCCACCCGGCCCGCGGACGTGCACGTGGATCTCCGCTGCCCCGGCGGCCACGCTCTCTGCCGCATCGTCGACGACCGCTTCCACCGTCACCGGCAGGCGGCGGTGGTAATCCTTCGGCCGCGCGCCGTTGAGGCATGCCTGGACGATCATGTCGGCTCCGGCCGCGTAGCCGGGTCCAGGACCGACCATACGTCGTCCTGCGGCTGGTAGCCCAGGGCGCGGATGGTCGGCTCCAGGTCCCAGGGCATGTCGCGGTTGGCCGACATGGCGTTCACGACGATGCCGGGTGCCGGCCAGCCGGACGCGTCGGCCAGGATCGCCGCCTGGACGATGCCGGTGAAGTCGCGGTTGGACAGCCACATGGCGCGGAACCAGCGGAGATCGCGCAGGCCGTCCTCGTCCCACATCTCGGTGCCGTCGATGGGCTTGCCGGTCGGGCTGATCGTGGCGGGCAGGTTCTCGCCCGGCTGGCACCAGCCGATGCGGATCGCCACCGCCGTGAGTGCATCCGGGCTCGCGCGCAGGACGCAGAGACGCTCGCCCATCAGCTTGGCCACAGCATAGGCAGTCGATTCGAAGCGCTGGCCGGCGCTGCGCCAGATCGTGCCGGTCTGGGGCGGCGTGTCGGGCTTGAGCGAGCGCGGGATCGAGCCCTCGGGGCGGTCCTTGTAGCGGCCCATCACGTGGTTGGACGTGGCGAACACGAGGCGGCGCGGCTTGGCCCGCGTCGATGCCTCGACGACGTTGATCGTCATGTCGAAGGAGGCGGCCGATTCTTCCCAGGTGGCGTCCGGGTAGGGATTGCGCGCGGCCAGGTGGACGACGGCATCGGCCTTCTCGATCGCTTCCTGCCAGCGGCGGTCGTGGCGGTCGACCAGGTCGGCCTGGACCGGGCGGAACTTGTCGGAGCGGATGGGCTCCCCCAAGAAGTCGATATCGATGCCCAGGATCTCGCCGCACCAGTCCTGCGGGGTGAAGGCCTGGATCAGCTTGCGGCCCAGATTGCCGTTGGTGCCGGTGATGACGACCGTCTTGGGGTTCATCGGCGGTCCTGTCCTTTGTCCTGTTCGAGGTTGGCCATCATCTTGTCCCGTACCAGGGTGAGGTGAAGGCAGGCGGCCTGCTCGGCGGCCGGTGCGTCGCCAGCGCGGATGGCCTCGATAATGGCATGGTGATCGGCGGTCACGCCTGTGGGCGAGCGCAGCACGTCGAAATTGTGCGAGCGGATGATGTGCAGGTGGACGTGGAGGTTGCGGTAGGCCTCCGAGAAGCGGCTGTTGCCGGCACCATCCGCGATCCGCTGGTGGAACGCCTGGTCCCAGGCGATGAACCGGTCGTAGTCGGTGTAGACGTCGCCCTTCATGCAGCGGACCATCTCGGCCTGGGCTTCCTCGAGGTGCGGGACGACGTCGTGGTGGAGGCCCTTGCGGATCATGTAGCGGATCGCGAACAGCTCGATGGCCTCGCGGACCTCGAAGATCTCGCGGATGTCGGTCGCGCTGAGCTCACGCACGAAGCAGCCGCGCCGGGCCTTGATCTCGACCAGCCCCTCGGCGGCGAGGCGCTTGAGCGCGTCGATCACCGGCGTGCGGCTGACGCCCAGCTCGGTCGCCACGCGGTCCACCGGGATCTGCTCGCCCGTGCCGAGCTCGCGCGCCAGGATGCGGCGGCGGATGGCGTCGTAGGTGAGTTCGCTCAGATCCGCGTAAGCCAGCCGCTCGAACCCTGCCTTGGGAGGGCCCGGATCCTCCAAGATGGTAATGGTGGCGCTCCCTGATCCTCTCGTTCGTTGCGGCGTCCTTGGAGGCGTTCGCAACAGCTGCATTGACAGCTAACATGTAAAATTTTACCGCTCAACCACCGAGCGGCCCTGCCAAAGGCCCGCCGGAGGGGAGGCCTGGGTTTGAGCGCAATCGCGGCAACGCCTCGCGTCGCAGAAGTACGGCGTCTCGTGACGTTCGCCGTGCCGCTGGTGATCGTCGCCGGCCTGCTGGTCGTGATGTACGCGTTCGCGCCGAACTTCTTCCGCGTGAACAACCTCATCAACATCCTGGTACAGACCTCCGCGCTGGGCATCATGGCGATCGGCATGACCTTCGTCATGGTGGGCGGCGGCATCGACCTGTCGATCCCGGCGAACATGGCGTTCTCGGCGGTGATCGGCGCGCTGGTCATGCGCGAGGCAGGGGTTGCGCCGGGCATCCTGACGATGCTCCTGACCGGCGGCCTGATCGGGCTGTTCAACGGCGTGGCGGCGGCGATCTTCAAGATGACGCCGTTCGTGGTGACGCTGGCGACCATGACCGTGGTGGGTGGCGCCACGGTCTGGATCACCAACTCGCAAAGCATCGCCGACTTTCCCGAGAGCTTCTTCGACCTGATGCTGGCCCGGCCGGGAGGCGTGCCGCTCGCCATCCTGATCCTGCTGGCGGTGGCCCTGGCAGCCTCGATTGCCACGACCTCCACGATCTTCGGGCGCCAGCTCTACGCGATCGGGCTGAACGCCAGGGCGGCACGGGTGGCGCGCGTGCCGGTCGAGCGGGTGCTGCTGATCACCTATGTCGTCTCCGGCCTGCTGGCAGGGTTGGCGGCCGCGATGCTGACCGCACGGCTGGGCTCGGCCTCGGCCAACCTCGGCAATGACGGCGTGGTGCTCGACATCGTCAGCGCCTGCGTGGTGGGCGGCGTCAGCATCTATGGCGGCTCGGGCCGGCCGATCGGCGCGGTGCTGGGTGCGTTGTTCATCATCCTGATCAGCAACAGCCTGAACCAGCTGGGCGTCTCCTATTTCATGAACCTCGTGATCAAGGGCGTGGCGATCATCGGGTTCATCTATCTCGACCGGCTGACGGCGGGGCCCGGGCGATGAGCGCCATCCTGGAGCTGCGCGGGATCTCCAAGCGCTTCGCGGGCGTGGCGGCGTTGACCGATGCGGGCATGACTGTGGAAGCCGGCGGGGCGCATGCGCTGATGGGCGCCAACGGGGCCGGCAAGTCGACGCTCATGAACGTCCTGGGCGGCGTGGTGCCGAAGGACGAGGGCCTGATCCTGATCGACGGGCGCCCGGTCGAGATCACCGGACCGCGCGACGCCCGCCGGCATGGCATCGCCTTCGTCCATCAGGAGCTGAACATGCTGCCGTCGATGACGGTGGCGGAGAACGTCTTGATCGACGAGCTGCCGACCAGCGGCGGCCTCGTCAACCGCAAGGCGATGCGCACGCTGGTGGCGCCGATCCTCGAGCGCCTGGGCTGCACGTTCGGGCCGGACGAGGTGGTCGAGACGCTCGGCATGGGCGACCGGCAGATGGTCGAGGTGGCCCGTGCGCTCGCCGGCAAGCCGCGCATCGTGATCTTCGACGAGCCGACCTCGTCCCTGTCGGATCGCGAGAAGCGGCGGCTGTTCGACGTAATCGGACGGCTGAAGGCGGATGGCACGGCCATCATCTACATCACCCATTTCATGGACGAGATCTTCGAGGTCTGCGAGCGCGTGACGGTCATGCGCAACGGCCAGCGCGTCGGCTCCGGCCCGATCAGGGACTACCGGCCCGCCGACATCGTGGCGCTCATGCTGGGCGACGTGCACGAGCAGGACCGGCTGCGGGCGCCCCAGGTGGTCAACACGTCGCCGATGCTGGAGGTGGAAGGGCTTCACAACGGCGCGCTGGCCGACGTCGGGCTGACGCTGCGGCCGGGCGAGATCGTGGGCCTTTGGGGACTGCTCGGCTCCGGGCGCACCGAGATCCTGCGCGCCCTGGTCGGGCTGGACCCGATCGACCGCGGCACGATCCGCTTTGGCGCGGATGGACGCCTTTTGCCGGTCACGCCCAGGGAGCTGCATGCCGAGGTCGGCTTCGTGACCGAGGACCGGCGCGGGGAAGGACTGCTCCTGCCCCTGTCGGTCGCGAGCAACATCTCGTTCGGCAATCTGGACCGGCTGCTCGGCCGGCTCGGCCTGATCGACCGCAAGCGCGAGCAGGCGTTCGCGCAAGGCTTTGCCGACCGGTTGCGCATCAAGCTCGCCTCCATCCGCCAGCCGGTGCGCACGCTCTCGGGCGGCAACCAGCAGAAGGTCGTGTTCGCCCGCTGGCTGGGCACGCAGCCCAAGCTGTTCCTCCTGGACGAGCCGACCCGTGGCCTGGACGTGGGGGCGAAGACCGAGATCCTGCGGCTGACCGTGGAGCTGGCGGAAGCGGGGGCGGCGGTGCTGCTGGTGGCCTCGGAGCTGGAAGAGCTGATGCGCGTCTGCGACCGCTACCTGATCGTCCAGCGCGGCCGGATCACGGGCGAACTGCCGGGGACGGCGGACAAGGACATGCTTCTCCAAGCCGTGTCCGAGGCCCGGCCGGTGGAAAGGCAGGCGGCATGAGCACGCTCGTCGGCCAAGCGCGGCGCCACGGCTTCCTGGTCGTCCTGGTCCTGATCTTCGCTTTCTTCTCGCTCGTGACCCCGCATTTCGCGAGCGGGGCCAATCTCGTCGCGATGCTGCACACCATGGCGCCGGTCGTGCTGATGTCGGCGGGCATGGCGCTGGTGGTGCTGGCGGGCAAGCTCGACATCTCGATCGGCTCCATCGCGTTCCTGTCCTCGACGTTCACGGTCCTGCTGATGAACGATCTGGGCGTTCATCCGGTGATCGCGTTCGCGGCGGCGCTGGTGGCGGGAGCACTGCTGGGGGCGCTGAACGGCTTCATCGTGGTGGTGCTGGGCATCAACCCGCTGATCGCGACGCTCGGGACGATGATCGCGTTTCGTGGCGTGGCGCTGCAGCTCACGGGTGCGATCCTGATCCCGCTGCCCGAGAGCGTGCGGGCGCTCGGCAACCTGTCGATCGGGCCGGTTTTCGTCGACATCCTGATCGTGGCGCTGCTCGTCCTGGTGATCGACCAGGTGCACCGGCGCACCGTGTTCGGACGGCAGGTCAACGCGATCGGCAATGGCGAGGAGGTGGCCGAGCGGATCGGGATCCCGGTGCGCAAACGCCTGTTCCTGGCCTTCGTGCTCTCCGGCCTGCTGGCCTCGATCGGCGGGCTGATCGCGCTCGTCCAGGTGGGCTCGATCAGCGCCTATCTCGGCCGGGGCATGGAATTCACCGCCGTGGCGGTCGTGGTGGTGGGCGGGATCAGCCTGTTCGGCGGGCGGGGCAACATCCTGCCGGGCGTGGTCCTGGGGGCGTTGACCTTCGAGATGATCGAGAACGGGCTCAACCAGATGAGCGCCAACCCCTACGCCTACCGGCTGGTGACGGGAGCGATCATCTTCGTCGCAATGTATGTCGACGCCTTGAAGTCCGGCCGGCTGCAGTCGGTCCGCAGGGTCGCGCTGGGTTCTTCATAAGGGGAGGTTGGAAACGATGAACAGACTGACGGGGATGCTGCTGGGAGGTGCCTGCCTGATGGCGGCAGCGCTGCCGGCCAAGGCCGAGGACTATACGGTGGGCCTGTCCTGGAACGCCATGGACAACCAGCTGCCGGTGAAGTGGCAGGAATACCTGCAGTCCGAGGGCGTGAAGCAGGGCGAGGCGGCCGGCATCACCTTCAAGTGGGTGATCAACGTCGCCGACGCCGATCCGGCCCGGCAGGCGGCCAACATCGAGGACCTGATCAACCAGGGCGTGGACATGATCATCGCCCGCGCCGAGGACGCGGCGGCGATCGGTGCATCGATCCGGGCGGCCCAGCAGGCGGACATCCCGTTCATCACCTTCGACCGCGAATCGGCCACGACCAAGCCCACGGCCCATGTCGGCGGCGACAGCTACGACCAGGGCAAGACCACGGCGGAAGCCTTCGTGCAGCTGCTGAAAGACAACAACGTCCAGGGCAAGTGCATCGAGCTGCAGGGCTCGCTCACCGACATCAACGCGGTGAACCGCTCCAAGGCCTGGCACGAGGTCACCGACAATTCGGGCGTGGTCACCACGCTCGTCTCGGTGCCCACCGAGTGGAACCCCGACCTGTTCCGCTCCGGCACGGTGAACGCGTTGCGCGCCAACCCGGACGCCAACTGCATGTTCCTGGCCAGCGACTTCGCGCTCTCTGCCGTGCAGTCGGCGCTGGAAGGGGCGGACAAGTGGGCGCCGCGCGGCGACCCCAAACATGTCTGGATCGCCACGCAGGACGTGTTCCCGGAAGCGGTCACGGCGATGCAGCAGGGCTATATCGACGTGGGCACGACCTACGACGCCTTCTCCCAGGCGCAGGAGGCGATCCGCGTGGCGATCCTGATCGCCAAGGGCGAGGAGGTGGACTGCCCGGATGCGGTGTGCCTCGCCAAGGGCCGGCTGGCCACCCAGGAGAACATCGACACGCTGGAGAACCTCTGGTCGCGTCCGGCGCAGTAGGCGGCTCAGCGACGTCCTCCTCCTGCCATGCCGGCAGGAGGAGGATCCTGTTCAGGTGCCGGTCTTCCGCCGCAGGGCCAGGACCAGGAGCAGGTTGAGGACGGCCAGGATGACCAGCACGCCGAGCAGGCCGTCCGGCTCCAGCCGGGCTGCCAGCACGGCACCGAGCGACGGCGTGACGGCCTGGGCGACCAGGCTCGGCATGGCCAGCCTGCCCATCATCTCCGCATAGCCCTCCGCACCGAACAGGCTGAGCGGCAGGGTGCCCCGGGCAATTGATTCCAGGCCGATCCCGGCCCCGTAGAAGACCAGCGTGAGCGCCACGACGGGGAAGCCCGACCAGAGGGCGCCCAGGCCAACGGCGACCGCCAAGGCGGATGCGATCTTCGTCCAGATCGGATGGTGGTAGCGGGCGATCGCCATTTCCACGGCGCGGGCACCCACCTGCGACGGGCCGACCAGCGCGCCCAGCGCCACCGCCGCTGCCAGCGCGATTCCGTGCGCCTGCAGGACGGTGAACAGGTGCACCGACATGGCCGTCGAGATCATCGCGCTCATCGTGGTGACGATGGCCAGCAGCACGAAGACCGGGCGGGCCGGCCGCGGCATGCGCGCGGGCGGCTGGCCGGAAGGACCCGGTCCGGTCCTCGGATCCGGCCGTAGCGGCGGATTGGCCCTGGGCAGCGCCATGACATAGACCGGGACGGCCACGAGAAGCTGGATCACGGCATAGACGAGGCAGGTCCCGCGCCATCCCACTTCCGACACCAGCAGGGCCGACAAGGGCCAGCACACCGTGCTGGCGAACCCGCCGAACAGGGTCAAAGTGGTGATCGCCTGGCGGGCTCCCTGGCCGTAGATCCGGCCGAGCGTGGCAAAGGCCGCGTCATAGAGGCCCGCTCCCATCCCCAGGCCCAGGATCACCCAGCCGGCCAGGAAGACCGGCAGGCCGGGTGCGATGGCCAGGATCGTCAGGCCGATGACCAGTAGGAGGGCGCTCAGCACGAGCACCGGCCGTCCGCCGCGACGCTCGATGGAACGACCGACCATCGGCGAGACCAGACCGGCAATGAGCAGGCCCAGCGACAGCCCGCCGACGATCCAGGCGAGCGGCCAGCCCGTGTCTCGCATGACCGGCTGGGCCAGGACGGCCAGCAGGTAGTAGGAGGAGCCCCAGGCGAGGATCTGCGTGATGCCCAGGGCCGGGATGATCACGATCCGGCGGGCGGGCAGCCCGTGCGGGTCCGCCGCTGCGATCCGCCCGGCCATGGTTCAGCAGCAGCCGGCTGTGGCGCCAACCGGTTCCGATGCCGGCTCGCTGCAGCCGCACCCTGCCAGCCCCTCCGCCTTGGCCGATGCATCCTGGGCGCAGCAGGCGGCCACCCCGGCTGGTGCCGGCCCGTTGCAGCAGGCCGAGGCCTTGTCCGGCACCGGGCCGCTGCAGATGCCGGTCTCGGGCAGGACGAGCTCGACCCGCCGGGCCGCCTCCTCGTCGCCGGCCAGATGCGCCACCACGGACCGGGCCTGCTCGTGCCCGGTCGCCAGCAGGAAGGTGGGCGCGCGACCATACGACTTCATGCCGAGGATGAAGAAGCCAGCCTCCGGCTGGGCGAGCTCGGCTGCGCCATGGGGCCGGACGGTGCCGCAGGAGTGCTCGTTCGGGTCGATGAGCGGTGCCAGGATGCGCGGGCATTCCAGCGCAGGATCGAGGTCGAGGCGCAGCTCGTGCAGGAAGCCGAGGTCGGGGCGCAGGCCGGTGGCGACGATCAGCTCATCGGCTTCGATGGCCTCCTCGCCGCCAGCGCCCAGGCCGACGAGCAGCAGGGAGCCGCCTTGCCCACGTTCGATGCGGTCGAGGGCGAAGGGTGCAACCGGACGGACGACCCCTTGCTCGACGAATTGCCTCGCCTGCGTGCCCAGTGCGCCCCGCTGCGGCAGCTGGTCGGCGGCACCGCCGCCAAAGCTGCGCTGGAGGCTCGCGCGCCGCACGGCCCAGGTTAGGTGCGTCGCAGGCTCCTGCGTCTTGAGCTCCGCCAGGCTCAGCAGGCTGCCGATCGCCGAATCGCCGGCACCCAGCACCAGGATCCGTCTGCCGGCATAGCGTTGCCGCTCGGCACCCAGCACGTCCGGCATGCCGTAGCGGATATGGCCGGCAGCCGCGCGCTCGCCGATGGCCGGCAGCCCGCTGGCACCAGCCGGGCTGGGGGAGAGCCACGTGCCCGATGCGTCCAGGACGGCCCGCGCGAAGAAGCGCCGCTCGGCCCCGTCGGCCTCGACGACATGGATCTCGAACGGCTGCGCCGCGCGGCCCGGGGTCTTCACCTTGCCGAGGCCGGTCCGGCCGATGCCGACTACCCGGGAGCGCAGGTGCAGGTGCGGGGCGATCTCGGGAAGTGCGGCCAGCGGCTCCAGGTAGCGCTCAGCCAGCTCGGTGCCGGTCGGAAAGGCATCGTCCTGGGGCGACTGCCAGCCATGCCGTTCCAGTAGGGCCACGGCGGCACGGTCGAGGTTCAGGCTCCAGTTCGAGAACATGGGCACGTGGCCCCAGTCGCGCACGGCGGCGCCGACCTTCTCGCCCGCTTCCAGGATGACCGGGACGATGCCGTAGCCCAGCAGATGAGCTGCTGCGGCGAGGCCGATCGGGCCGGCACCGATCACGACGACAGGAAGCTCGTTCACAGGACCTTCTCCATCTATGCATCGGCCATCGAGGCTACAGGACAAAAAAAGACTAGCGGCAGCAGTCGGACGGCTTGGGTGCCAGGACCAGCCGCTCGGTGTCGACCAGCGCACGGGTGACGTCCATCCAGGCATCCACACCCACGGCGAAGGCCTCCCTGCCCTTGTCGGTGAGCGTGTAGGTCTTGCGCTGGCGGCCGGAGACCACGCTCGCCTCGGAGGTCACGTAGCCGCCCTCCTCGAACTCGCGCAGCACCGGATAGATCGTGCCCTCGGTGGGGGAGCAGCAGCCATTGGTGACGCGCTCGACCGCGCGGGTGATCTCGTAGCCATGCATCGGCCGCTCGTGCAGCACGCACAGGATGAAGAACTTGGACAGGCTCATCTTGATCGTGCCGGTCCAGTAGGCCCGACTGGTATAGTCGGGCGCCTCGCGCGGCACGGCTCGTAGAGCGGGTTTCCTGGTCATCGGGAAAGCCTATACCTCGATGTCCTATGGGTCAAGATTCGGGCACGGCAGGACGGGGCGGCAGCGTCCGACACGGCTCTTGTCGCCCCCCTGGCGTCACCCGCGCTGCGGCACCTTGCGCGCGACCGGGACCCCGCCGCCTTCCTTTGCGAAATGATGCTGGGTCCGATTCGCGAAGGCGACCAGCGACAGCATGACCGGGACTTCCACGAGTACGCCCACGACCGTCGCCAGCGCTGCGCCGGACTGGAGGCCGAACAGGCTGATGGCGACCGCCACGGCCAGCTCGAAGAAATTGGACGTGCCGATCAGGGCGCAGGGGGCAGCGACGTTGAAGGGCACCCGCCACATCCATGCGGCTGCATAGGTGATCCCGAAGATGCCGTAGGACTGGATCAGCAGCGGCACGGCGATCAGGGCGATCAGGACCGGCTGCTCGAGGATCACCTGACCCTGGAAGCCGAACAGGACGACGACGGTCGCCAGCAGGCCGATCACCGAGAACGGCTTCACCGCCGCCGTGAAACGCGCAACGGCGGTTTCCGCGCCTGCCTCCCGGTCGGCGCTGGCAACGATCCAGCGGCGGGTGAGCGCGCCGGCGGCAAGCGGGATCAGGATATACAGGGCGACGGATAGAAGCAGGGTTTCCCAGGGGACGGTGATGTTGGTGACGCCCAGCAGCAGGGCGACGATCGGCGCGAACGCGAAGATCATGATCACGTCGTTCACCGACACCTGCACGAGCGTATAGGTCGCGTCGCCGCGGGTGAGCTGCGACCAGACGAACACCATCGCGGTGCAGGGGGCAGCACCGAGCAGGATCAGGCCGGCGATGTATTGCTGCGCATCGGCGGGCGCGATCAGGCTCGCGAACACATGGTCGAAGAAGAGGACACCGAGCGCTGCCATCGTGAACGGCTTGACCAGCCAGTTCACGACGACCGTCAGGACCAGTCCCTTCGGCCGGTCGCCGATATGGCGCAGGCTGGCGAAGTCGACCGCGACCATCATCGGATAGACCATCGCCCAGATCAGGACGGCCACCACCAGGTTGACGGATGCGTACTCCCAGGAGGCCAATACTTCGAAGGCGCCGGGGAACAGGTTGCCGAGCGTGAGGCCCGCGAGGATGCACAAGGCCACCCACAAGGAGAGCCATTTCTCGAAGAAGCCGATACCGGCTGCCGGGGATGCCAGCGCATCCGCGGCCCGGTTGGGATGGGTCGTGGTGGTCATGATGCTCCGCTAGCGCTGGGCGGCCGCAAGCGCCTGCCCGGATGCGCGGTCCTTCGGAAGGAAAGTGGCGATCAGCCAGCTGGCGACCAGGAACAGGGTCGAGGCGCCCAGGCAGCCGATCACGCCATAGGCCTGGTAGGTCAGGCCGGACAGGAGGCAGCCGACGAGGCGTCCCCCGGCATTGGCCATGTAGTAGAAGCCGACATCCAGGGTCACCCGCTCGGCCGTGGAATAAGCGAGGATGAGGAAGGAGTGGAGGGAGGAGTTGAGGGCGAACGCCACCCCGAACAGGCCGAGACCCACCACCAGCAGCAGCCCCGGATCCAGGACCGACGGGACGGGCCCTTGCGGCTTGGCGGCCGTAACGAGCACGTCCCAGGGCAGGGCTGCCGCCAGGACGAGCGCCAGGGCGAGCGGGATGACCGCCAGCACGAGCGCCCAGAGCCTGGCCGCCCGCACCTCGGCGGCCAGGCCCGTGGCCGTGCGCCGGACGAGGCCGGGGGCGGCTGCCTGGACGAGGCCGTAGCCGATCACCCAGGCGGCGAGGAAAGTCGCGACCTGCATGTAGTGCCAGCCGGCCACGTCGTAGAGGAAGACCGGGATGCCCACGACGAACCAGATGTCCCGGGCACCGAACAGGAAGAAGCGGGCGGCGGAGAGCAGGTTGATCTCCGGCGACTTGGAGAACAGCCCCTTGAGCGGCGCCTTGGCCTTGGTCCGGCCCATCTCTGCCGGCAGGGCCGCCAGGACGAGCGCCAGGATGCAGCCCAGGCAGGCGGCGAGCAGCAGGAGCCCGCCCTTGAAGCCGAGGGTCGCCAGCAGGAGGCCGCCCAGGAAGAAGCCGATGCCCTTCATTGCGTTCTTCGATCCGGTCAGGATCGCCACCCACCTGAACAGGGCGCCCTCGGCGTTCTCCGGCACGACCAGCTTGATCGCGCTCTTGGAGCTCATCTTGGTCAGGTCCTTGGCGATCCCGGCCAAGCCCTGCACCGCCACGGCATAGACGACCGACAGCCAGGCCGGCCATCCGGGGTCGAGCAGCGAGAGGGCGAGCAAGGAGACGATCTGCAGGACCAGCCCGCTATAGAGGGTCAGCTTCAGCCCGAAGCGTGCGGCGATCCAGCCGCCCAGCAGGTTGGTGAGGATGCCGCAGGCCTCGTAGAGGACGAACAGGGTCGCGACCTGGAACGGCGTGAAGCCCAGCGTGTAGAAATGCAGCAGCACCAGCATGTGCAGGGCGCCGTCGGTGACGGTCTCGCCCCAATAGGCTGCCGTGACGATGCCGTAGCTGCGCAGATTCATCCGCCCGGCCCTAGCGCTGCAGCGCGCGGCCGACCTTGGCCGCAAGCTCGGTCAGCCGGCAGGCATAGCCCATCTCGTTGTCGTACCAGGCGAACACCTTCACCGACGTGCCGTCCACGACCATGGTCGAGGGGCCGTCGACGATGGCCGAGCGCGTGTCGCTGCGGAAGTCGACCGAGACCAGCGGCCGGTGCTCGAAGCCCAGGATGTTCTTCAGCGGTCCGTCCGCCGCCGCTGCGCTGAACAGCCCGTTCACCTCCTCAGCACTGGTCGGGCGCTCCACCTCGAACACCGCGTCGGTGAGCGACGCATTGAGGAGCGGCACGCGGATGGCATGGCCGTTCAGCTTGCCCTGCAACTCCGGGTAGATCAGCCCGATGGCGGTGGCCGAGCCGGTCGTGGTGGGTACCAGCGAAGCCAGGGCCGAGCGGGCGCGCCGCAGGTCCTTGTGGGGCGCGTCGACCAGCACCTGGGTGTTGGTCACATCGTGGACGGTCGTGATCGCGCCATGGCGGATCCGGAGGTTATCGTGGATCACCTTGACGACCGGTGCCAGGCAGTTGGTGGTGCAGGAGGCAGCGGTCAGCAGCCGGTGCTCGGCCGGATCGTAGAGATGGTCGTTGCAGCCCATCACCACGTTCAGGGCACCCTTCTTCACCGGTGCCGCAACGACGACCGTCTTCACGCCGCGGTCGAAGTAGGGTGCCAACGATTCGGCGGTCACGAACTTGCCGCTGCACTCCAGCACGATGTCGATGCCGAGGTCACCCCATGGCAGGTCGGCCGGCTTCGATGCCTCGGTGAACGCGATCCGCCGGCCGTCGACCAGGATCGCATCGTCCGCCGGCTCGATCCGGCTCCGCCACCGGCCATGGACGCTGTCGAATTCCAGGAGGTGGGCGGTCGCCCTTGGACCGCCCTTGATCTCGTTGACATGGACGATGTCCAGCGCCGGCTGGCCGGGGCCCGCACCACCGAAGGCCGCACGGAGCGCCAGCCGCCCGATCCGGCCCATGCCATTGATCGCGATCCTCACGATGCCAGGTCTTCGGCAGCGTCGGGACGGAGCCGGCCAATGGCTTCCACCTGCCGGGTCAGGGAGAGCCGGTCGAGCGACGCGATCGGCAGCGAAGCGAAGATGCGGATGCGGCGGTTCAGCATCTGGAAGGCTTCGCGGAAGGCCAGCATGCGGAAGGTCTCGCTGCCGACGACGGCCGACGGATCCGGCACGCCCCAATGCGCGGTGATCGGCTGGCCCTGGAGCACCGGGCAGTTCTCGCCCGCGGCCTGGTCGCAGAGCGTGAACACGAAGTCCATCACCGGCGCGTCCGGACGAGCGAATTCCTGCCAGGACTTCGAGCGCAGGCCCTCGATGGGCAGGCGCTGTTCCTGGAGGAGGGCCAGGGCCAGCGGGTTGACCTTCCCGCGCGGGGCGGAGCCCGCGCTGTAGGCCTTGAACCTGCCGGCGCCGAACTCGTTGAGCATGGCTTCGGCGAGGATGCTGCGGGCGGAATTGCCCGTGCACAGGAACAGCACGTTGAACACGCGATCGGTCATGACATCGCCTTCTCGGGTAGGCAGCACGGTGTCAACGCGGCGATCAACGGTGCGCAAAGCTCGGACTTGCCGCCGCAGCAATCGGTGACGAGGAACAGGGTCAATTCCCGCAGCCTGTCCAGGTCGGCCCGGTAGATGATGGAGCGGCTGTGCCGCACTGATGTCGCCAGCCCGGCTCGCGCGAGCACGGCCAGATGGGCGGACATGGTGTTCTGCGGCACGCCCAGCCGACGCGCGACCTCGCCTGCCGGCAGCCCGTCCGGCTCATGCCTGACGAGCAGCCGGAAGGTTTCCAGCCGGGTGATCTGTGACAAGGCCGCAAGAGCTTCGGTCGCTTCGATTGCATCCATGTATCCAGGAATCCAGATATAATGGTCGGTGTCAAGATGTGCAGTTGCCCCGGGCCAACTGCTCCAGGACGCTTTGCGGGAGCCTACCGGCCCTTGGCGGCACCCTCCCGGCGCGGGTCGACCCCGCTCTCCAGCCGGTCCCCGTCAATCCGGATGGCGTGCAGCCCGCTGTTCAGGGCCTTGACCTGGACCTGCTGGCCGCGCGCCTCGAAGGCGGCCTGGAGCGACGCGGCGTCGGTCCCTTCCTCCAGCTCGACCGGGCCGTTGCGGCTGAGCACATGGCCCATGGCGACGGCTTCCTGCGGGCTCATGCCCCAGTCCAGCACGGCGACCAGGGCCTGGGCGACATAGCCGATGATCTGGCTGCCGCCGGGCGAGCCGATCAGCAGCATCGGGTCGTCCTTGCCGTCGAACACGATGGTGGGCGCCATCGAGGAACGCGGCCGCTTGCCCGGCTCCACCCGGTTGGCGACGAGCCGCTCGCCCTCCGTTGGCGTGAAGGCGAAGTCGGTGAGTTCATTGTTGAGGAGGAAGCCGCCCACCATCAGCCGGCTGCCGAAACCGTTCTCGATGGTGGTGGTCATGGAGATGGCGTTGCCCTCGCCATCCACGATGGCGATCTGGCTGGTGCCCGGCAGCTTGTCGCTCTCGTCCGGGGCGAGCAGGGCTGCCTCGCGCCAGGGCGGATTGCCCGCGGCGGCCTTCGGGATCGAGCTGTCGAGCCGGATGGCCTGGGCACGGGTGGTCAGGTAGGCCTGGTCGAGCAGGCCGCGCACCGGCACCCGGACGAAGTCGCTGTCGGCCAGGTAGAGATTGCGGTCGGCAAACGCCAGCTTGGAGGCCTCGACCAGGGCCTGCATGCCGTCCACGCCGGCACCGAGCCCCTGCATGTTGACATGCTCCAGCATGCCCAGGATCTGCAGGACGGCGATGCCGCCGGAGCTGGGCGGTCCCATGCCGCAGACCCGATAGGCACGGTACGGCCGGCACACCGGCGGGCGCAGCACGACGCGATAGTCGGCCAGGTCCTGGCGGGACAGCGTGCCCGGGTTGACCGGCGCCGAGCCGACCGCCGCGACGATGTCAGCACCTAGCTGCCCGCGGTAGAAGGGTGCACTCCCCTGCTCGGCCAACAGGCGCAAGGTCGCGGCGAAGGCGGGATTGCGCAGGACGGACCCTGCCGCAAGCGGCTGGCCGTCCGTGCCCAGGAAGTAGGACCGGGTCGCCGGGAAGGCACGGAGTTGCTCGACATTGCCCGCGATGGCGCTGGCCAGCCTGGGCGAGACGGGAAAGCCGCGCTCAGCGAGGTCGGCGGCGGGCGATACCAGATCCGCCCAGGCCAGCCGGCCGTGCAGCCGGTGCGCCAGCTCGAGCAGCGCCAGTGTGCCAGGCACGCCCACCGACTTTCCGCCCGGCACCGCCTCGTCGAACGGCATGGGCGTGCCGTCCGGCCGCAGGAACAGGTCGGGTGCTACCGCCCTTGGGGCAGTCTCGCGGCCATCGAAGCTGGTAAGCTGCCTGGCCTTTTCGTCCCAATGCAGCAGGAAGGCCCCGCCGCCGATGCCCGAGGATTGCGGCTCGACCAGGTTCAGGACGAACTGGGCGGCGACCATGGCGTCGACCGCACTGCCGCCGCGCGCCAAGACGGCCTCGCCGGCCTCGGTCGCCAGCGGGTTCGCGGTGACGATCATGTGGCGCGTGGCGGTGACCGCCTGCCGCTCCGCCCGCCCGCTCGGCGCCTCCTGCGCCCGGGCGAGGGACGGGGCGAGCATGGCGATCTGGCACCAGATCAGGATGAAGATGATCCGCGGTCGCATCGCTCGCCTCCCCGACATGAGGCCGTAGTGTCGTCGCTTGGCCCGCGCGAGCCAAGCGGTGGAAGGCGGTCAGCTTCCCGTATATTCCAGGATGAACAGGCCCCCATTGTAGTCGTTCGAGTAGATCACCCCGTTCACGTCCACGTAGATGTCGCAGGACTGGATCACCTGCGGGCGGCCCGGCCGGTGGTCCACCAGCCGCGTCGGCTTGGGCGGCACGAACGCGGCGAGCTCGTAGGGGCGGTACTGGTCCTTGATGTCGAAGATGCGGATGCCGGCATTCTGGTAGGTCGTGAAGATGCGCTCGGAGCTGACATAGCTGTCCGGGCGGTTCTCGTGCAGGTTGTGCGGGCCAAAATGGCCGCCCTTCTTCGCATAGTCCTCCTCGTCGGGCGACTTGAAGGTTGAGATGCTGATCGGGTTGGACGGCTCCCGGTTGTCGAAGACCCAGATCAGCTTTTCGCCGTCTTCCTGGTGGTCGAGCACGGCCTCGTCCAGCACCACCAGCAGCTCGCGGTCGGGCAGTGGCAGGCAGTTATGGGTGCCGCCGCCGAACGGGGGCGACCAGTTGCGGTGGACGATGAGCTTGGGGTCATGCCGGTCGGCCACATCCAGCACCACCATGCCGGCATCGCGCCAGGCGCAGTAGGCGGTGTCGCCGGCGATGATCGGATGGTGGAGGCCAAAGCGCCTCGTCGGCGCCCAGTCCGGCGTCTCGCCGGCCGCCTGGTTCATGCCGGGGATCCACCAGCGACCGGCGGGCACCGGCCTGGTCGGGTCCGCCATGTCGATCGTCATGAAGATGTAGTCGGTGAATCCATCGAGCAGCACCGAGCAGTAGGCCCAGCGGCCGCCCGTGTACCAGATGCGATGAACGCCGCCCCCTTCCACGGGCATGAAGCCGATCTGCCGGGGCTCTCCTGGCCTGGAGATGTCGTAGACCGTCATCCCGGCGGTCCAGTCGCGGCTGGCATCGGCCGCCTTCGCCTCGGCCGTGCCCACCTTCTTGCCGAGCGATCCCTTGTAATAGGCCTTCTCGTCCTGGAATTCGGCTGCCGCGAACATGTCCTTGGCGTTGATCACCAGCAGGAGGTCGCCATGCGTCTGGAGGTGAATGTTCCAGCTGTTGGGCGGGGCCGCCATGTAGGCTGTGGGCTTCGGGTTCGCCGGATCGCGCACGTCGACAATGCTGAAGCCCTTGGAGAACATGTGGCCCACATAGGCGAACCCCTTGTTCACCATCAGCTGGACGCCGTCGGGCCGCCCACCCTGGTCGCTGTGGCCGATCAGGCGGAGATTGCGGGCGAAATCAGGAGTCGGCAGGTCTTGGCTCGCCAAGGACGGTCTCCGGTCACGATGATGACGTCATGAGGAAGCGGGTGGAGCCTGACTGCCCCACCCGCATGGGCCCGCTGCTCAGCCGGCAGCGCCCCAGATCTTCTGGTAGGCGTCGGTGTAGCCGTTGTCGGGGTCGTAGATCCCCTTCATGCCACCGTCCTTGTCGATGTTGGTCGGCAGGAACAGGTGAGCCGGCGCCACGTAGCCCGAGTCCTTCTCGCCCGCGAAGGCGCGGTTGGCCTCGTCCACGATCTGCCAGCCATGCAGCCGCAGCGGCTCGGCCACCGTGCCGACCTGGTATTCCGACTGCGCGATCCGCTGGAACGCGGCGGCACTGCCGTCGCCGGCGGAGATGTTGCGGGGATGGCCATCGCCAGCGATGCCAGCCGCGGCCAGCGACGGCGCCATGAAGTCGAAGGTCAGGTCGTTGATCGACAGGCCGTAGGTCCACTGGTCGCCATAGCGCTGCAGCAGGGCGGTGGTCAGCGGCGGCATGCGCGAGCTGGCATCCGCCAGCGGCGTGTCGACCACCTCCAGCAGCTTGCAGGTCGAGCAGGCCTTGATGATGTCGGCCATCGCGTCCGACTTGGCGATGGCGATCTCGTAGACGCTGTCGGTGAAGATCACGACGCCGGCCTTGCCGTCGGATTCGGCCACCGCATAGGAACCCGCCGCCTTGGCGACTTCCAGCGGATCGGTCGTGATGTTCGTGAAGATCGGCAGGCTGTCATGCGGCCCGGCCTTGGCATAGGCATGCCAGCCCAGCACCTTGATGCCCTGCTTGGCCGCTTCCTCGATGGCGCTGGCCTGCTCGGCGGCATCCACGCCGCCCAGGATGATGGCGTCGGGCTTGGACGCGATCGCCTGGTTGAGCGCGGACGAGCGGGCCGAGACGGAGCCCTGGCCGTCCAGGACACGCACCGTCCAGCCGATCTTGGCGGCCGCCTCCTCGACCCCCTCGCCCACGCCACGGGCGCCGCCGTTGCGCTGGTCGGTCGAGACATAGACGAGGGTCTTGCCCTCGGCCGCCTTCGGCCCGGACGTCGGTCCGTCCCATGGCGGGTTGGGCTTGCTGACCTTCTCGACATACGCTTTCGCATCCGCGATCGGATCGGCCAGGGCCGGCAGCGAGCCGGCCGCGAATACGGCGAAGCCCAACAGGGCCAGGGCCGACGTCGACATGAACTTCATGATTCCTACCTCCCTTGAGACGTGCGCAGGCTCTTTTGGCCCCGCCCGCGCTTGCGTTGGGCGTAACCGGCAAGGCCGATGGCCAGGAGCAGGGTCACGCCGTTGAACAGCGGCTCCACGTAGAAGGCGCCGCCGAGCTGCTGGATGCCGGAGATGCCGACCGCCAGGATCGCCACACCGGCGATCGTTCCCCAGACATTGACCCGGCCCGGTCGGATGGTGGTGGAGCCCAGGAAGGCGCCGACCAGGGCGGGCAGAAGGTATTCCAGCCCCACGCTCGCCTGACCGATGCGAAGGCGCGCCGCCAGCACGATCCCGGCCAGCGCGCCGATCAGGCCCGAGGCCACGAAGGCGCCGATGACGTAGCGGCGGGTCGGGATGCCGTTCAGGGCAGCCGCGCGCGGATTGGCGCCGATCGCGTAGAGGTAGCGGCCGATCGGCAGGTACTCCGTGACGATCCAGAGCAGCAGCGCCAGGGCCAGCACGTAGTAGGCCGCGATCGGGATGCCGAAGGGCATCAGCGTGTAGATTGAAGTGAAGCCCTTGGGCAGCATGCCGATGACCTGCCGCCCTTCCGTGTACCACAGGGCGATCGCATAAAGGACGGTGCCTGTCCCCAGCGTCGCGATGAAGCTGTCGATATGGGCGAGCTCGACCAGGAGGCCGTTCAGGAGCCCCAGCAGGCAGCCCATCAGGAGCACGATCAGCACGACCACCGGCCATGACAGGCCGAACTGCGTCTGCAGCGCGATCGCCATGATGTGCCAGAGCACGATCCCGTAGCCCACCGTCAGGTCGATCCGTCCGGCCATCATCGGGATCATCGCTGCCAGCGAGAGCATCGCGATGATCGCCTTGTCGCCCAGGATCGAGCGCAGGTTGAGCATGGTGGGAAAGGTCGCCGGCAGGAGCAGCGAGAAGAACAGGATCAGCAGCACCGTCAGGATGGGCAGGCCGTAGACGGGCAGAAGCCGGGCGGCGCGCTCGCCCGGCGCTATGGCGGCCAGATCGGCGCGGGTCGGCTCCAGGGCGGTGGACTTGATCGACTGCATCAGCGCACGTCCATCGGCGAAGTGGCGGGTGGTGCCAGCGAGGCTGCGGCCAGGAGATTGCCGGGCTCCAGCGCCTCCCCCTCCAGCTCCGCCACGATCCGGCCGTTGCGGAACACGAGGGCGCGGTGGCAGATGGCGGCGACCTCCTCGAAATCGGTCGAGACCAGGATCACCGACAGGCCACGGCCGACCGCTTGCGCAAGCAGCCGGTAGATCTCGGCCTTCGCACCGACATCTACGCCGGCGGTCGGATCCTCCAGGATCAGCACCTTGCCGCCGATCCGCATCCAGCGCGCCATCACCACCTTCTGCTGGTTCCCGCCGGACAGCGTCTCGATGGGTGCAGCCGGGTTGTTCGGCGACAGGCCCACCTGCCGGCCCAGCGTCGCCGCCTCCGCGGCCTCGGCCTGGGGCTGGCGCCAGCCGAACATGCCGCGGCCGGTGGCGCGCGGGTTGATGAACATGTTCTCGCGCACGTTCAGGCCGTGTGCCACCGATTCGGCGATCCGGTCGGCCGCCACGAAGCCGATGCCGCTGCGGATGGCCCGCGGTGGCGCCTGCAGGTCGGGGTGGCCGCCGTCCAGCCGGATCTCGCCGCCCCGCCTGGGCACCGCCCCCACGAGCACGCGACCCACCGCCTCCTGGCCGGCGCCGCGCAGCCCGACCAGGCCGATGATCTCGCTCCGGCGCACCTCCATCGACAGGGGCCCCGCCTCGTCGGTCAAAAGGTCGGTGAGGGACAGCACCGGCACGCGCTCGGGCGGCGGCGGACGGACGAACAGGCTGTCCGGTGGCCGGCCGATGATCGCGCGCACCAGCTGCCTGGGGTCAGCTCCCTGCGTCAGGCGGCTGTCGACCAGCATCCCGTCGCGCAGCACCATCATCCGGTCGGAGATGGCGAAGATCTCGTCCAGCCGGTGCGAGACGTAGATCATCGCGACGCCGTTGCGCTTGAGCCCGCGCAGCACCTCGAACAGGCGCTCGACCTCGTCCTGGGGCAGGCTCGCGGTCGGCTCGTCCAGCACGAGCACGCGTGCGTCGACGCCGACCGCCCGCGCGATCGCCACGAGCGACTTCTCGGTACGCGACAGATCGTGGATGCGGCTGTCCGGATCGATGTCCGGCGCGATCGAGGCGAGCGTCGACCGTGCCGCGTCGGCGACGCGCCGCCAGTCGATCAGCCCACGGCGCCGGCGGAAGCCCTGGGCCAGCGCCATGTTCTCGGCCACCGTCATCCAGTCGATCAGGCCCAGGTCCTGGTGGATGAAGGAGATGGCTCCCTTGCCCAGCACGGGGTCGAAGGGCTTGCCGGCCAGGCTGATTTCGCCGCTGTCGGGCACATGCACGCCGGCCAGCATCTTGATCACCGTGGATTTGCCGGCCCCGTTCTGCCCGAGCAGGGCCAGGATCTCGCCCGGGAACAAGTCCAGGTCGAAGTCACGGACAGCGATCGTCCCGCCGAACTGCTTGCCCAGGCCACGCAGCGACAGTACCGGCTCCAGCGCGGCCGGATCGTGCGCGAGCTTCGACACGGCGACACTTGGCACCCGCTCTCGACCTCCCTGATGCGGCCAAGGGTTACTTGTCCTTTGGCCGTCCTTGTCTTATCGCTTCATGCAACGGTGGCATTTCATAGACAGAAGGGCAACTTCTTTTTGCAATCGGTCACGACTACCCAGCGACTGCTGCGCACGGCGTCCGACTTCGTCGCGGCGGCGACGCCCGATCGCCTCCTGGCGCCGGACCCGGTGGAGGTCGAGCGGGCGGTGCTGCTGGCGGCGGATGCATGGCAGGAGGGGAGCCTGGGCGATCCCATGCACAAGCTGGTCCTGGTGCGCGCCGGCGTCATGGATCTGGAGGGTGCCTCCGGCGGATGGCTGGTCCTGCCGGGGCACATGGTGTTCATCCCGGCCGATCGCGCCTTCTCGCTGCGGACCGGGCCGGGCACCAAGCTGGAGGTCGTGCATCTCGATCCCGCCCGCACCACCTGGCACCATCACGGTTGCTGGGTGGCCGCCGCGACGCCGCTGGCCGCCAGCCTGATCGAGCGGGCATTGGCCTGGGATGCGGGCGAGGCCAGCCGCGCTCCGCTGGCGCCATACCTCTTCCGCACGCTGGCCCTCCTGTGCGGCGAGATCTTCTCAGGCCCGCGGATGCTCTGGTTGCCGGCCGCGAAGAGCACAGAGATGCGCAACGTCGTGCACTACCTGTCCGGGAACCTGGCCAACGCCTCGGCGGGCGACGCGGCGACCGCTGCGGGACTGTCGGTGCGCACCCTGCAGCGGCGCTGCGTGGACGAATTCCAGATGAGCTGGCGCGCTTTCCTGCGCGAGGCCCGGATGATGCGCGCGCTGGAGTTGCTCATGCTCGGCCACTCGATCAGTGCGATCGCCGGCTTGGTCGGCTTCGAGAGCGTATCCGCCTTCACCGTAGCCTTCGGCCAACGCTTCGGCCGGCCGCCGAGCGAGTATCCCAGGCCGGCGGAACTTCCCCCGTCGGGACGCTAGGCGACCAGGCGGCACAACGGCTCGGAAGGGCCGTCAGTCGCCCGGACGAGCGCTCGGACCTTCGCCGCCGAGGCCGGAGGGACCGGCCTGCGGTCCCCAATCATTCATTCCTGAACCTTCGTCGGCCCGGTCCTGGATACTCTCCGTGCAGGCAGCAAGCGTGCCTGCCGCAAGGGCCAGTGCCGCGATCATCAGGATCTGGCGGGCGCCACGTCGTAGCATCGGTCTTCCAGCCTCTGTCCTTGTTCCAACCGACAAGACGGACAGGGCAGGAATCGTTCCCTGCGCCCAGCTGGAAACGGCGAACGGCCACCGAAGCGGTCGTCGGCCGTCCATGATCAGCCGAGGCGACGGAACAGGCGACCGCCCAGGCGGAACCAGACGACCCGATCGTGTGCGTCGCGCAGGAAGTTCGCGCGCAGCCCAATATCGTCGACCAGCACGAAGTCGCGCTTGTAGAAGGTGAGCACCCTGGTCGTGCTGTTGTCGCCTTCGCCCTCGATCATCGTCAGGCGGCCCCTGTTGCGGACGATCCGCAGGGGGATGTCGACCGTCACGTCGTCGAACCCGATCTGCTGCGCGGTGTAGCGGCCCTCGTAGGGTGCCAGTTCGGCACCGGTCAGGGACTGCGGCTCCGCAGGCAGGTTGCTCACGCCGGCAAACCGCCGCAGCGCCCAGTCCTGGTAGAAGAACTGGGCGATCAGCAGGGGCCCGGCCTCCGAGTTGGTCAGCATGGTCATCGCGAAGTTCTTCTCCGGGACCAGCATGAGCCCGGAATGGAAGCCTGGCAGGTCGCCGCCGTGGTGCACCACCACCGGCCCCTCGCGCGTCGGGCGCACCATCCATGACACGCCGGCACCGTTCAGCTCGACGAGCAGCGTGCCGCCCGGCCCGACCCGGGTCCACATGCTGTTCAGCGACCTCTTGCTCATCACCCGCCGGCCATTCTCCGCCCGCCCGTCGCCGAGATGGAAGCGGGCATAGGTGACCATGTCGTTGGCGCTGGACAACAGGCCGCCGAACGGATTGCAGCTGCGGGGCAGATAGAGGAGGTCCGGGTCGGCCACCGGCTTGCCGTCCACGACGTCGTGCGGCGTCGCCTGGTTGCCTTTGCCCAGGATCCGGGCGTTGTAGCCGCTATCGGTCATGCCGAGCGGTTCGAGCACCAGCCGGCGGACCGAGGATTCGAACGAGGTCCCGGTGATCGTCTCGATCACCCGGCCGGCCACGGAGATCGCGGCGTTGCTGTAGGAGAAGGTCTTGCCCACCGGCGTGAGCTGCGGCAGCCGGTGGATGTCCCGCACATAGCGGGCCAGCGCCGGCTTATCGGTGCCGGTGTCGTGGTAGTCATAGCCGAGCCAGCCCGCCGAGTGGTTCAGTACCTGCCTCACCGTCACTCCTTCGGCACCCCTGGGCGGCCGGAAGTCCGTGACGTAATGTTTCACGGGCGCATCTAGATCCAGGCGACCTTCGTCGACCAGCCGCATGGCTGCGGTACCGGCGAACGTCTTGCTGTTGGACGCGATGCGGAAGACGGTCCGGCCATCGACTGGCCGCGGATGACGGACATCGGTCACGCCGTAGCCGCGGACATACTCCTTGCCGCGATAGATCAGCCCGACCGCCACGCCGGGGATCCCGAGTTCGCGCATGCCCCGCTGGATCTTCCGGTCCAGCTGCCGGAACAGGTCGGCATCGTCCGGATCGAGATGGGAGGCCGAGACGGCTGCCGGCAGCAGGGCGCCGCCGGCTACCGCCGTCGCCACATGCACGAAACGACGACGGGAGAGGACGCCCTTTTCCGCCGGTTCGTCATCCTCGAGCTGCGCAGTGTCCTTCATCGCGATTCCCTGCTCCCAGCTGGCTCGATGGCCAATGCGCCTCGTTCTGCCAGCAAGGCGCGACGTGGTCGCAAATAACACTGCGCCCGGATGATGAGAAGCGGCGCTCCCATGGTTTCGGCGCCGCGGCAGCAGTCGCTAACGCAAACGCCATAGCAGATAAGCGGAGATGATATTACCGCTTCAGGCGTCCCAAGCGAATGTCGTCTGCCGCCCACATACCTTCTGCAGGACTGTTCCGATCATGTAGTGCGTGGTCCAAGAAGAAATGCCGGAGGTGCTTTGAAAACCGGACCAGGGACTTCGCTGATGCCGCCGTTTCTGCCTTTCACGATTATCAACAGGCAGGCCCCTCGGGATGAAGGGCACTGCGCCAGGAGGCATGGCCTGGGACGGAGCCGGGCGGAGCGAGGCGCCCCGCCCGGCTGGGATCAGGCCGAAGGATATTCCTGCGACTTGAACGTCAGGTGCCGCACCCCTTCCGGCGCATCGGCGATCTTCCGGATGTCGCCCCAGGTCTGCTTGTAGTTCGGGATGACGAACTCGTTCACGCCGGCCGACACGACGTTGCCCTGCACGCCGCTGGGATAGCCGAACAGCATGAAGGCCTGCTTGGGCCTGGCCGACGGTGTCGGATAGACCATGGCCTGCGTGGAGCCGTTGTCGTTGTAGATCTCCACGAGATCGCCTTGCCGCAGGGCCAGCTCCGCCATGTCCTGCGGGTTCATCTCGATGAACGCGTACGGCCAGCGGTCCATGACGAGTTCGTTCTCCTTGTCGAGATAGCCGCTCTGCCAGACATGATTGGCGCGGCCATTGTTGATCAGGAAGGCGAACTTCTCCTTTTCCGCCTGCTTGCCGGCCGCCTGCAGGCCACGCCACTGCGCCTCCATGAACTGCGCCTTGCCGTCCGGCCGGTTGAACTTGCCGTCGGCAAACAGCCGCTTGGTGCCGATGATCCGCCCGCTTCCATCAGCGTCGAGGCCGACCGCCGGCTCCTGGAAGCCGTTCGTGCCCATGGCGCGCAGGCGCTCATAAGTGACGAACTCGCCCCCCTTCTCGTGACCGTGGTAGCCGTCCATGAAGGCGTCTTCCTCGGTCTGCCAGTCGAAGCCCTTGAACCGGTCCGCCACCTCCGCCTTGCCCTGCTCGCGGAAGACGCGCTCCAGGTGGTTGGCGATCCGCGCCGCGATCAGGCAGTCCGGCATCGCCTGGCCGGGCGGGTCCATGTAGCGCTCGGTCAGGCGCATCCGGCGCTCGCCGTTCATCGAGGTGAGGTTCATCTCGCCGGAGGTGGCCGCGGGCAGGATGACATGCGCTGCCTCGCCGATCCTGGTCGGCACGATGTCGACGTCGACCGAGAACAGGCCGCCCTGCCCGATCGCATCGGTGATCGCCTTCACCATGGCGGCGCGGTCGCCGTAGGGCACGGCGTTCATGGCATCCTTCACGATGTCCGTGCGCTTCTTGTAGACGCGCTTGAACTCCATGGCGTTCAGCGTCGTCTTGTAATGGTCGCATCCCCAGACATGGTGGATGCCGCCCTTGCCCTCGATCAGCAGCTTGTCGACATAGGCGGCGGGCCGGCCAACATGGGCATCGGCGGGCCGCGAGTAGCCTTCCTGGTGACCGCCCATGCGCACGCAGCCGCCGCCGGGCCGACCGATATTGCCGGTGGCCAGCGCCAGGTTCACCAGGGCGGCGTTGGTCCGATAGTTGTCGTTGCCCCAGATGAGGCCCTTCTCGTAGGCGAACATCGCGCGGCGGCGCGCCTGGTCCTCCTTTGGCTGGGCGATCCATTCCGCAGCCTTGACGATGTCCTCGGGCTTCAGCCCCGTGACCTGTGCCGCTTCCTCGATCAAGACCTTGTTGGCCGCGAGCGCCTGATCGAAATTGGTGGTCGACGCATCGATGAAGTCCCGGTCCAGCCACCCCTTCTCCGCGACATGGGTGAGCAGGGCGTTGAACAGGACGAGGTCGGTGCCGGGATTGATGGCCAGGTGCAGGACGTTCTCCTTCCCGGCCTCGACCTCGCAGGCATTGATCGTCACCGTCCGGCGCGGATCCACGAAGATGGCGCGGGCCGGCCCGACCGCTTCGTCGCCGAACTCGGCTTTCTTCTTGTCCAGCGAGCTGCCGCGCAGGTTCGGCACCCAGTGGTTCAGGAAATAGTTGGTCTGCGTCTCGAGCGCGTTCGTGCCGACGGCCACGATGGTGTCGGCAAGTTCGGCATCCTCGTAACAATTGTTGAGTTCGCCCACGCCCATGTCGCGGGTCGCATGGACCTCCGAGTTATAGGCCGGGCGGTTGTGGATCCGGATGTTCTTCGCCTTCATGGCGCCGAAATAGAGCTTGCCGGTGCCCCAGGTGTTCTCGTAGCCGCCGCCGGCCCCACCATGGTCGAAGGCGGAGACGAACAGCCCGTCCTCGCCCTGCTGGTCGATCACCGCCGCCGTCACCCTTGCGACCAGGTCGAGCGCATCGTCCCAGCTGGTGGGCTGAAGCTGGCCGTAGCGCCAGACCAGGGGGTCGGTCAGCCGTTGCAGCTGCGTGTTGCGCTGGCGCGAATAGCTCATCTCCGCGATGCGGGCGCCGCGGACCGAGCCCAGGCCCGAGTTCACCACGCAGTCCTTGTCCGGCTTGATCACGAGGTGAACGTCGCGGCCGTCCTGCTTGACAATGTTGTACATTGACGGCGCGTACCAGGCCGCGGTGTCCGCTTCCTGCTGCCTGGACAGATCCACGCCAAACTTGTTCTCGCCGGGTGCCGTGCCGCCCTCGTAGCGGGCATCCCAGCTGTAGGCCTTGTAGCCGCAGCCGACGATGCAGTAGTGGCAGACGACATTATGTTCCCTGGCATCGGCCGGGATGATCGGCAACCGGCCAATCTGGCGCTTGTAGGCCATGTTCTTCCTCCCCTTTCAGAGAATGTTGGACAGCCGGCCGAACAGGAGCTCGTCCACGCCCTCGGCATAGATCTCGCCGGCGTCGTCGACGCGCAGCACGTATTGCGGGAGGTTCTGGGTCGCGTGCCCCCAGATCTGCTGCCCGCCCTTCTCGCAGTCGAAGCGGGAATAGTGGCCAGGACAGTTCAGCGTCCGGTCCGAGCCGTCATAGGTCATCGGGTAGCCCTTGTGCGGGCAGATGGTGGAGAAGCCGACAATGTCCCCATCGGGGCCGACGCCGCCCTGCACGCTCGTGCCGAGCTTGATCAAGACGCCCGGCGCCTCGGCGTCGGGATAGGCGACGTCCAGCGGCTCGTTGACCCGCAGATCCTTCACGTTGGCCAGCCGGTTGGCCGGATACCTGACCAGCGCTCCCCCTGTTGCGGCCTCTGCCTTGGCCGGAAGAACGGCTGCGGCGGCAGCACCGGCGGTCATGACCCCGGCCCCGCTCAGGAACCGACGGCGGCCGACCTCCACAAGGTTCTGGCACCTCTTCATGTTCAACCCCTCCCCAATCACCATCCAGGTCTGGACGCAGAGGTGACTTGCAGGAGCCGTGCCGGATGGGGTTGTAGAAGAAAATCAAAGGGCTATCCGAAACCCATCCTCGCAGGCCGGTGCTGTCCGTTCGGAAACCCGAACATGTTGCGGTGCCGTTGGTTCGGCATGCCGAACGCGACGAGAGACGGCTGCTCAGTCGGCACCGAGATCCAGGCGGCGCATCTTCTCCCAGAGCGTCGTGCGGCCGATGCCGAGAAGCTTCGCCGCCGCCGCCACCTCGCCCCCTGTGGCTTCGAGCGCGCGCAGGATATGCCGCTTCTCCGCATCGGCACGCGCGTCCTCCAGGGAGCCGATCTGCTGTCCCGGGCCGGCAACCGGTCCCGCGGCCTCCGGGAACAGGTCGCCCGGCATCATCCAGGGGCCGAGACCCAAGGCCACCGCGCGCTCCATGCGGTTGTGCAGCTCGCGCACGTTGCCGGGCCAGGCATGGGCGAGCGCCGCCTCCTGGGCCAGCGCGCTGATCCCTTTGAGCGAGCTGTCCATGCGTTCGGTCAGTGCAGCGAAGAAACGCGCCATCAGCCACACCACGTCCTCGGGACGCTCGCGCAAGGGCGGCATCCGGACGGTGACCACGTTGATGCGGTAGTAGAGGTCCTGCCGGAACCGCCCGGCCTGGACCAGGGCCGGGAAGTCGGCGCTGCTGGCCGTGATCAGCCTGCCGCGGAACGGCAGGGGCTGCTCGCCGCCCAGCCGGTGGAAGATCCGGTTCTCGACGACGCGCAGGAGCTTCGCCTGCAAGTCCGGACGCAGCTCCGCGATCTCGTCGAGGAACAGGACGCCGTCGGCGGCCCTCTCCGCATAGCCCAGGTGGCGCTGGACCGCGCCGGTGAAGGCTCCCCGCTCGTGCCCGAACAGCTCGCTCTCCATGAGATCGGCCGGGATGGCCGCGCAGTTGACGGCCATGAAGGGCTTCGACGCGTTGTCCGACACGGCGTGGAGGAAGCGGGCGGCCACGTCCTTGCCCGTGCCGGTCTCGCCGGTGATCAGGACCGGCGAGCCGATCCGCGCGACGCGCCGGAGCAGGCGCTCGACCTCCCGCATCGCGGCCGACGTCCCGAGTGCTGGTGCATGCTCGTCGGCACGGGACCTCATGAGATCGCCGAGGCGGACCAGGAAGTCCGCCATCTCGAACGGCTTGGTGACGTAGTCGGCCGCGCCGGACCGCATCAGGCGGACGGCCTGGTCGATGTCGGCGTGGCCGGTGATGAAGAGGAAGGGCGGAGCATCCGGCGTGCGGGCCACCTGCCGGAACAGCGTCTCGCCGTCCAGGTCCGGCAGGCGGATGTCGCAGACCACGGCCTGGACATGGGCACCCGGCAGCGCGCTGGCCGCCTCCTGCCCTGTCTGCCACCAGCAGACGGCGATCCCTTCCAGCGCCAGGCGCTGGACGAGGCTCTCGCCCATGATCGGGTCGTCCTCGACCAGACCGATCCGGGGTGCGTCAGGCGACAAGCGGCAGTTCCTCGGCTTTGGCGAACGGGACGGTCAGGCGCACGACCGTGCCACCTTCGAGGGGGCGCTCCACCTCGATGGTGCCGCCCAGGTCGGCGACGATCCGGCTCGTGGTCCAAAGGCCGAGGCCGCCTCCATCGGCCAACGGCGCCGCGGGCACGGCGCCGGCCAGGACATTCGCCCCCTCCTCGGGCAGGCCGGCACCGCGATCGGTGACCGTGACGATCAGGTTCGCGCCGACCGGACGGGCCGAGAGCAAGATCCCGGCACCCGCCGGCGAGGCGGCAAGCGCGTTGAGCAGCACGTTCAGGATCGCCTGGCGGACGGGCGTGCTTGGGAGCGGCATGCTGCCCACGATCTCGTTGGTGATCGAGATCCTGACGGCCTTGCGGCGGGCCTCGGGCATGATCAGCAGTTGCAGATCGTCGATGTCCGCCGCCGTCAGGTCGCGTGGCCTCCGGTCGGTCCGGTACACCGCCAGCGTCGTGCGCACGATGTCCCGGATCCCGACCAGGCCACGATCGAGCAGGCCGATGGCGTTGCCTCGGACGCTGGCGTGGTGGCCATGGGACTTGAGGGTGGCGAGCGCGTTGAAGAGCCCGCCCAGCGGATTGTTGATTTCGTGGGCGAGCGAGGAGGTGAGCCGCCCCAGGCTCACCAGCCGCTCCTCCTCCGCGAGTTTCCTCGCCAGCGCCTCGCGCTCGTCCATCGATTGGACCAGGGCATTGTAGGCGCCGAACAGCCGGCCGAACTCGCCGGGGTGGCGGGCGACGACCTCGGCAGCGATCGGCGCCGCCTGCGCAGACCGGGCCTTGGCCAGATGCTCGGTCAGGATCCGTACCGGCCGCATCATCCGCGCCACCAGGAGCCAGCCGCCCGCAGCGAGAAGGAGCGTCAGGGCACCGTTCGTGGCGGCGAGCTTCAGGATCACCTTCCGTCGTTCGGCGGCGAGGTGACTCGTGTCGAAGGCGGCATGGATGACGCCGATGGTCCGGCCAGGATAGGAAAGCTTGCGCAAGGCGCTTGCCGCATCCGCGCCGGCCTGGAAGCTGAAGCTGCGGTCAGGCGAGGCCTGCGCCTGCTGACGTGTGCCGAACGTCGAGCCCAGGGGGTGCCGCCGCGGATCGGACGCTGCCAGCACCAGACCCTCGGCATCGGTCACAACCGTCTCGGTCGGCCGCAGGCCCCTGTGCAGTTCCTGTGCACGCTCGACGGCCTCGAAGATCTCCCAGATGTCCTCCCGCAGGATTGACGGTGCGACGGCGGACGGCAGCCCGTCCAGGTAGCTCTGGGCCAGGTCGCGCAGATGCCGCTCCTGCGTGTCGGCAAGCCCGGCCAGCACCCGCTCGGAGAGGAGCAGCCCGACCAGCACCATGAGGGCTGCTACCGCGAGAGGGACCTTCACCATGATTGGCCAGGAGCGGGGATCGGGGTGCATCGGCATCACCTCACCCGGCCTGAGCGACAAGGGCGACATTGGCCGCAATCGTGTCGAACAAAGCCGGCTCTCCTGCCGCGAATCCGTCGAGCCTCAGCAAGCGGAGGACCGCCTGGCCCTCCGGCACGCCGTTCATCTCCAGCAGCGCCTTGGTCAGGCTGGACAGGCGGCGTTCGTCCACGGGCACGCGCGGAGCTGCGATCGGGGGAAAACCCAGCCACTCCGAGCGATGGAGCACCCGCGTGCGCGCTGTCAGCGCCGGCTCGAGTTCCGCCACGACCTCGTAGACATAGCCATCAACCGATCCGGAGGATGCGAGGCCGCTGGCCACCGCGCGGATGACGTTGCGGTGGCCATAGGTAAAGAACGACCGCGCGAAGAATCCATCCGGCCGCATTCCCTGGCGGGCCAGCAGGGCGATGGTGGACAGAAAGCCGGAATTGGAATCCGGATCCGAGCACGCATGGATATCCCCGCGAAGATCCGCGAAGTCCCGGGTTGTTCGGTCACGGTCGACGATGACATAGGACTGGTAGAGCGGCGCGGCCCGCCACAAGGGCACCGCGACGAGCCGAAGCTCGGCCCGATGCGCTACGAACGGGTAGCCGCAGATCCAGGCCGCATCGAGCTGGCCGGAAGTCAGAAGGGTCGTGATCTCCTGGTAGGTCCGCCGCGTGACCAGGATGACGGGAAGGCCGGTTCGATGCTCGAGATAGAGCTGCAGCCGCGCCAGAAGCTCCAGATCCGAGGTCAGGAACACCGGCGTCAGGCCGAACCGCAGCGGCGCCTCGCTCCCGCCACTTCCCGCCTGGGCCAGACCGGGGATGATCGAAGCCGAGGCGGCCAGACCCAGCACGCAGCGCCGGCCGATCCGCGCGTCGGCAGATGATGTCATCGGCCTCCCAGCCTCGATCTGTTCTTATTTGACACTGTAGCGCTACCCGGGGGCCAAGGGAACCGATGGCCTGCGGCACCTTCATGGGCCGCCTCCGGCCGTAGCGGATCTGTCATCAGACGATAGCGGAGCGACGGTAGCGTGCGCGCGCTGCCGGTCATTTGGCAGGAAGTCGGGAGGTTCTCATGCTCGGTCGGTCGATGTTCGCCGCCATTCTTGTCTCGATGGGCGCCATGACGGCGCAGGCCGCGGAACTCACGGTCTATACCGCCGCGGAAGCAGATCAGCTCAAGGAGTACAAGGCGGCGTTCGAGGCGGCCAATCCCGACATCACGCTGCGCTGGGTACGCGATTCGACCGGCATCATCACGGCCAAGCTGCTGGCGGAGAAGGCGAACCCGCAGGCCGACGTCGTGTTCGCGCTGGCGGCGACATCGCTCATGCTGCTGGCCGAGGAAGACATGCTGGTGCCCTATGCGCCAACTGGCCTTGCCGACATCAAGCCGCTGATGCGCGACCCCGCCGATCCGCCGAGCTGGGTCGGCTCCGCCGTCTGGGCGTCCGCCATCTGCTTCAACACGGTGGAGGCCGAGGCCAAGGGCCTGCCGGTGCCGGCTTCGTGGGAGGACCTGGCGGACCCGGCCTACAAGGGCCAGGTCGCCATGCCGAACCCGGCCTCGTCGGGCACGGGCTTCCTGATGGTGTCGGCCTGGCTCCAGCAGATGGGCGAGGAGAAGGGCTGGGCATTCATGGACAGGCTGAACGAGAATATCGCCAGCTACACCCATTCAGGGTCCAAGCCCTGCCGCCAGGCAGGTGCTGGCGAATATGCGATTGGCCTGTCCTTCGAGTACCGCGCCAACAGGACGATCGGCGACGGTGCACCGATCCGGGCGATCCTGCCGGCCGACGGGCTCGGCTGGGACATGGAGGCCACCGCATTGATCAAGGGCACCGACCAGCCGGACGCCGCCAGGAAGCTCGCCGACTGGGCCACCTCGCCCGAGGCCAACCAGATCTATGCGAAGAGCTTCGCGGTGGTTGCGAAGAACGGTGTCCAGCCGTCGCTCGAGCACATCCAGGGCGATGTCGAGAAGCTGCTGATCAAGAACGACTTTGCCTGGGCGGCCGCGAACCGGGACCGCATCCTTGCCGAGTGGAGCAGGCGCTACGACAGCAAGTCGGAACCGAAGTCATAGGCGGACCAGCCCCGCATTATGGCAGCCGCCCCGCCGGCCGAGCCCTACCTGGTCATTCGAAACGTCACCAAGGAGTTCGGATCCTACCGGGCGCTCGACAACATCAGCCTCGACATCGAGGCTGGTGACTTCGTCTCGTTCCTGGGTCCCTCGGGTTGCGGCAAGACCACCTTGCTGCGAGCCATCTCTGGCCTTGACGTCCAGACCACCGGCACGATCCGGCAGGCCGGCCGCGACATCTCCAACCTGCCGGTCTCCCAGCGCGACTTCGGCATCGTCTTCCAGTCCTACGCCCTGTTTCCGAACCTCTCGATCCGCGGCAACGTCGCCTACGGCCTGGTCTCCACCGGACGTCCCCGCGCCGAAACCGACCGGCGCGTGAAGGAACTGCTCGACCTGGTGGGGCTCGCCGATCAGATCGACAAGTACCCGGCCCAGCTCTCCGGCGGACAGCAGCAGCGGGTAGCATTGGCGCGCGCCCTGGCCCTCTCGCCGGGCCTGCTCCTGCTCGACGAGCCACTCTCGGCGCTGGATGCGCGGGTGCGTGCGCGGCTGCGCGGCGAGATTCGTGACCTGCAGACCCGCCTGGGCATCACCACGATCATGGTGACGCACGACCAGGAAGAGGCGCTGACCATGAGCGACCGGATCGTCGTCATGAGCAAGGGCCGCATCGAGCAGGTCGGCACGCCCGACGAGATCTACGCGCGGCCGGCCACGCCGTTCGTCGCGGACTTCGTCGGCCGAATGAACTTCCTCAAGGGCCGGCTGGCGGCAACGGCGCAAATCGAGGTGCAGGGTGCCGTTTTCCAGATCGCCGAGCCGATGCCGTTCGCGCCGGGCACCGAAGTCACGGTCTGCATCCGGCCCGAAGACGTCGTCGTCCGCCAGATCGACGGCTCCACCCTCAATGCCGTCGATGTGCAGGTCGGCGTGATGGAGTTCATCGGCAATCACTTCGCGACGTCGCTGCATGTGACCGGCACCAGCCTCGGCTTCTCCGCCGACCTGTCCATGAATGACGTGCGCGATCTCGGGATCGCGCCGGGCATCGCGATCCGGGCGAGCCTGCCGCCCGACCGGCTGCGCGTCTTCGCCAGCCCGCCGGTCTAGCAGCCAAGGGAGGCGCTCCTGATGACGGCCGCGTCGGCCATCGGCCCGAGCCACTTGCCCGTGCCCGTGCCCGCCTTGGCAGCACCGGTCCGCCAGCGCCTGGACCGCAACGACATCCTGATGCGGGCCATGCTCTGCACCGTGGCGCTCTGCCTGACGGTGGCGGTGCTGCTGCCGCTCTGGGCGCTCCTGTCGAAGAGCTTCCAGGCATCCGACGGGACCTTTGTCGGCCTTTCCAACTTCCGGGCCTATGCCGGTCATGCCGGGCTCGCGGGCTCGATCTGGAACAGTCTCTGGATCGCCGTCCTGAGCACGCTCATCTGCGTGCTCCTTGCCTTCGTCTATGCCTACGGCATCACGCGCACCCGGATGCCGGGCCGCGCTGTGTTCAGGATGATCGCGCAGATCCCGCTGCTGGCTCCCTCGCTCCTGCCGGCCATCAGCCTGGTCTACCTGTTCGGCAACCAGGGCCTGGCCAAGGGGCTGCTGTTCGGACAGTCGATCTACGGGCCGATCGGCATCGTGATGGGTGAGGTCTTCTGGACCTTCCCGCACGCCCTGATCATCATCACGACGGCACTCTCCATTTCCGATGCCCGGCTGTACGAGGCATCCGAGGCACTTCGGGCAACAGGCTGGCGCACCTTCCGCACCGTGACGCTGCCGGGTGCCCGCTACGGCCTGATCAGCGCGACCTTCGTCGTCTTCACGCTCGTGATCACCGATTTCGGCGTGCCGAAGGTGATCGGCGGCCAGTTCAACGTCCTGGCTACCGACATCTACAAGCAGGTCGTAGGCCAGCAGAACTTCCAGATGGGTGCCGTGGTCGGCCTGATCCTGCTGCTTCCGGCGGTGCTCGCCTTCCTCGTGGATCGCCGGATGCAGCAGCGGCAGTCGGCGCTCCTGTCGATCCGCGCCGTTCCCCATGCGCCCAAGCCCGACCGCCGCACGGATCTGGTCTTTCTGGTCGTATGCCTCGTGATGGCGCTGGCCATCCTGACCGTCATCCTGGTCGCGTTCCTGGCGTCGGTGGCGACGTTCTGGCCATATAACCTGGTTCCGACCTTCAAGAACTACGATTTCGACATGATGGATGGCGGGGGCTGGGGCAGCTACTACAACTCCCTGACGATGGCAGCGCTGACCTCCCTGATCGGCACGTCGGTGATCTTCTTCGGCGCCTACCTCGTCGAGAAGACGCCGCGCTTCCAGCGCATGCGCGGGCTCGTGCAGTTCCTGGCACTTCTGCCGCTCGCCGTGCCGGGCCTCGTGCTGGGGCTTGGCTACATCTTCTTCTTCAACAGCCCGGCCAATCCCCTCAACGTTCTCTATGGCACGATGGCGATCCTGGTCATCTGCACGATCAGCCACTTCTATTCCGTCGCGCACCTGACGGCCGTAACCGCCTTGAAGCAGATCGACCCGGAGTTCGAGACGGTCTCGGCGTCCCTGCGCGTGCCCTTCTATCGCACCTTCTTCCGGGTGACGCTGCCGGTCTGCCTGCCGGCCATCCTGGACATCGCGATCTATCTCTTCGTGAACGCCATGACGACCGTGTCCGCCGTAGTGTTCCTCTACTCGCCAGACACGACGCTGGCGGCGGTGGCGGTACTGAACATGGACGATGCGGGCGATGTGGCACCCGCTGCGGCCATGGCGATGATGATCTTCCTCACGACAGCAGCCGTCCGCTTCCTCTACCTCGGCCTGACGCGCGGGATCCTCGCCCGCTCCCAGGCATGGCGGGCACGATGATCACGTTCGGCGGTGCAAGGTGGCTGCCCGCCGGGGTGGCCCCTTCACCAGGATGAGAGTGCCCGCAGCATCGCCGTCTTCTTGACCAGGTGCGCGTCCATCCGAACCAGCAAGCGGTCGAGCAGATCGATGGCGGCGCCGACCTCAGGGCCCTTGTTCAGCATGACGCACTCGGCGCGCGCCGCCATCGCGGCATCCGTCATCTCGCCTCGCGACGGCGTGCCGTCCTTGACGAGGTCTTCCAGCACCTGCGTGGCCCAGATCACCGGCACGTGGGCGGCCTCGCAGATCCACAGGATCTCTTCCTGCATCTCCGCCAGGCGCTCGAAGCCAATTTCCGCCGCGAGGTCGCCACGTGCGATCATGACCCCGAAGGGACGGCGGCCCACGGAACGCGCGATCAGCGCCGGCAGGTTCCTGACCGCATCGGGCCGCTCGATCTTCGCCACCAGCCCGAGCGGCCGGCCCTCGCCGCCATGCTTTTGCACAGCCGCATCCAGGAGATCGATGTCGGCGGCCTGGGCGACGAAGGAATAGCCGACCATGTCGGCGATCCGGATCACGGTGCCGAGGTCAGCCTCGTCCTTGTCGGTGATCGACGACAGGCCCAGCGCCGTGTCGGGAAGGTTGAGGCCCTTTTCGGGCTTCAGCCTGGCTCCGGCCGCCTTCACGCGGGTCACGCGGACAATGGCCTCGCCGTCGGCAGCCTCGTCGACCACACCCTCGAGCTTGCCGTCATTGTAGAGAACCCGGTCGCCGACGCTCAGGCGCGTGACCAGCTCGGGCAGCGACACCAACGCCGTGAAAGGAAGGTCTGGCGAAGGCTCGGGCGACCCGGCGGCGACCAACCGAAAGCGGCTGCCGACATGGAGCCGCGCCTTCGGGTTGTCGGCGGCCACCGCCTCGATGCGGATCTTGGGGCCGGCAATGTCCATCAACACCGTGAGACGGCGGCCCAAGGCTTCGCCCGCCCAATGAACATGGTCGGCCATCCTGCTCCAGGCTTCACGGTCGTCATGGGCACAATTGATGCGGGCGATGTCCATGCCACGTCGCGCCAGGTCGAGCACGTAGTCGGGGTCGATGGCAGCTTCGCTCGGCAGCGTGACCATGATCCGGCCTCGCCGATGCGGGGATGGCATGCCGAACAGCCGGTCCGTCGCATCGTGCAACGCGGCCTCGCCGGCGAAGAACATCTCCTCGCTTGGCGCCGGAACCGGGCTGACCTGACCTGAAAGCGCTGCCAGCGCGGCGAGCACCGCGTCGAGGGTCGGCAGGACCCGGCTTTCCAGACGGCCGAGGGAGGACAGGCCGCGCCACATCAACCGCCGCTGCAGGCTGCGAATGTCATGGCGTCGGAGAGCGATGTAGCTGGCAAGGTTCTGCACGCCCTGGCCTTGTGCCGCTGCCTCGCCGCCTGCCACGAGATCCCGCAGGATCGCCTGACCATCGTGCTCTACTGCCTGACGCAGGTTGCAGACCGCGGCGAACAGTTGGTGGAGGTCGTCATGGTCGCGCACGCCCACGGAAGGAGCGTTCGTGGTGGCATCATCCGAGGCGTCAGGCATGCTGTTCTTCTGCTCGAGGGGGCTGGGCAACTATCTGCCGCCGCTAGGCTACGCCTCGATGACATCTAGCCCAACGTGGTGCGCGAGCCAGGTGATGTCGTCCGCGCTCCGGCAGGAATCAACGGGCGTTGCGTCCCAAGGTATGCATCCGGCCCAGCCATTTCTGCCGCCCATGTTCGCTGCCCTCGACCGTGCCGATCAGGCTGTCGCCTACCGGGCGGATGCCCACGAAGCGAAGGATGTTGCGCTTCAGGCTCTTCAGGCTGTGCGCCCCGAAGTACCAGCGGTAGACGAGCGACGGCATGCCCATGGTCACGACAATACGCGCGGTCCTGCCGTTCAGCAGCGTCTTCCACTTCATCCCGCCTTCCACCCTGCTGGTCGCAAAGCCTGGCCGCATGACCTGCTCGAGAAAGCCCTTGAGCAGAGCCGGCATGTCGCCCAGCCAGAGCGGGTAGATGATCACCAGATGGTCTGCCCAGGCGATCGTCGTCTGACAGTTTTGGATGTCCGGTGGCGGCATGCCGTCGTCCCAGTCGGCCTTGCTGCGCAGGAGCGGAAAATCGAGCTTGCCGATGTCGATCCGGCGGACCTCGTGTCCTGCTTCCACGGCCCCACGCGCATAGGCCTCGGCCAGCGCATGGCAGAAATGGTCGCCGGTGCCGCTCGGGTGGCCCTGGAGGATCGCGATGTGCCTGGACATGTTTCTACCTGCAGCCTTGCCTGCCTCATCTCACGGCTGGTCCGGAACCAGGACGGCAGCGCCTTGAAGCCGGCCATGCCGCAGATCGGCCAGAGCCTCGTTGGCACGCGCCAGCGGATAGATGGTGGTCTGCGTCTGCACCGGAACCCGTGGCGCCAGTTGCAGGAACTCGTGCGCATCCTGGCGGGTGAGGTTGGCCACCGAGCGGATCACCCGCTCTTCCCAGAGCTGCCGGTAGGGAAAGCTCGGGATGTCGCTCATGTGGATGCCGCCGCAGACGACGGTGCCACCCTTGCGGACCGCTTGCAGTGCCGCCGGAACGAGGCTGCCGACCGGCGCGAAGATCAGTGCCGCGTCGAGCGGTTCCGGCGGCTGCTGGTCCGATCCGCCGACCCATCTGGCACCGAGCTCACGCGCAAAGGCCTGGGCTGCCAAGTCGGCCGGACGCGTGAAGGCGTAGATTGAGCGGCCCTGGAAGGTGGCAACCTGCGCTACGATATGCGCCGCTGCACCGAAGCCGTAGATCCCGAGCCGTTCCGCATTACCGGCCATGGCTAACGTGCGGTAGCCGATCAGGCCGGCGCAAAGGAGAGGCGCACCCGCCACGGCGTCATAGGCGTCGGGCATGGGAAAGCAGTAGGCGGCATCCGCCACCGTGTACTCGGCATAGCCGCCATCGATCGTGTAGCCGGTGAACCCAGGGTGGTCGCATAAGTTCTCCGCGCCGTTCCGGCAGTACCAGCATCGGCCACAGGTACGCCCGAGCCAGGGTATTCCGACTGCTTCGCCGGATCGGAACCGGTCGACGCCGAGGCCGCAGCGCACGACTTCGCCCACGATCTCGTGCCCAGGAATGAGCGGCAGCTTGGGCTCCGGGAGTTCGCCATCCACGACATGCAGGTCGGTCCTGCAGACCGCACAGGCCGCTACCCGCACGAGCACCTGGCCAGGGCCAGGTTCGGGAACGGGCAGGTCGACCAGCCGCAATGGTTGCCCGGGGGCATCGAGGAGCATGGCACGCATGTCATGGACACCTGTCGATCGTGATCTATCGCAACAGCCCGAAGGCTCGGTCAGATCCTCCGGAAGCAGCTTCCAGGCAAGGAGCCTTCGCTGCGCAGCTGCTCCGCCGCCTCCTGAAAGCCGGCCCAGGCGGCACGGGCAAGGCATCCGCCCACGCTGGTCCGCCGGACCCCGAGCGGAGCCATGTCCGAGACCTTCATCCCCGGCTTCAGGAGCAGCACGTTGACGGGCTTTGGCGCCACGGCAGCCACGATCGCCTCGATGGCGCCGGCCTCGGTGACACCAGGCGCGTACAGCACGTCGGCCCCGGCGTCCGCATACGCCACCAGCCGTTCGATCGTCGCGTCCAGCTGCGTTCGGCCGATCAGGAAGCCTTCGGTCCGCCCGACCAGCAGCACGTCCTCGCCTGTCCGATCGATTGCTTCGCGGGAAGCCCTGATGCGTTCGACAGCAAGCGGAAGGTCGTAGAGCTGCGTGCCGGTCCGGTCCTCGATGGAGAGACCGGCAACGCCTGTCTCGACGGCAAGGCGGACATTGGCTGCGACATCGTCCGGCCGGTCGGCGAACCCAGCTTCGAAGTCCGCATTGACCGGAAGCTCCGTGGCAGCCACCAGTTCACGGAGATGGGCCAGGACCTCGTCGAGCGTCACATCGCCATCGTCACGTCCCAGCGACCAGGCCAAGCCTGCGCTCGTCGACGCCAAGGCTGGGAACCCCAGCGCCTGCAACCTTCGCGCACTACCGATATCCCAGGGATTGGGGAGCATGAAATGCCCCTTGGCGTGCAGGTCGCGGAAGGCGGCGCGACGGGATCGCAAGTCGACCATGGAGATCGTCTCCCAGATAGGTGGGCAGGGAGAGGTAGCACGAAAAACCGTGCCTGCCTGCCGGCTGAGCCGGCGTCTCGAACTGCGGATGATCCAATGGTCGGGCAGGATGTCCAAGGTACACGGACCTGTCGTCGAGCCAGCGGCGTGCCGCTACCGACTTCGATGGTCGATGCGAGAAGGGAAGCCTCAGTCAGTACTCACCAACGGCGTACCCCCCGGACCTCGAACCACTACGGGGCATGGCCCGTTGAACCGGCTGGCGCTGGCCACCACGCGGCTACGGCGCATGCCCGGTCGCTTCGTGCGGGTCGGGTTCAACTGGTTGAGGCCTTTTTCGGTTCACCCGCTCCTGCGTCGCTTCCCGATAGGCAATATAGATGGATGATCCGGCGATGATCCCGGCCCCGACGAAGGTCCAAAGGTCGGGACGCTCGGCGAACATGACGAAGCCCAGGAAGGCGCCGAAGGGCAGCCGCAGATAGTCGAACGGCATCACCACCGATGCATCGGCGGCGGCATAGGCGCGGGTCAGCGCGATCTGGCCGACGGTCCCGAGAGCGCCGATGATCAGCAGCAATCCCCAGGTCGCCAAGCTCGGCCAGACCCAGACCGGCAGCGCGAAGGCCAAGGTCATCGGCGTCAGATAAAGTGCCAGGTTCGCGACGATTGCCCCGGCCGGTTCGGTCCGCGACAGCCTCTTGACCGTCAGTGTAGCACCCGCCGCGGCCGCGGCGGCTCCGATCGCGATCAGGCTGAAGAGGTTTAACGCCTCCGAGCCTGGCCGGATGATGACCAGCATGCCCAGGAAGCCAATCAGGACCGCCATCCACCGTCGCAGCCGCACGTCCTCTTTCAGGAACCAAGCAGCACCGATCGTCGCGAAGATCGGTAAGGTGAAGCTCAAGGCGATGCTGTCGGCATACCGCATGTTGACCAGCGCATAGAACCCGCCGATCAGGCCGATGATCGAGAAGCTGGCGCGCATCAGGTAGCCGCGCCACTGGGCGAGCCTGAGGCCGACCACGCCGCGCCGGCAGATCAGCGGCAGCATGATCGGCAGCACCAGCGCCATGCGGAAAAAGGCCAGCTCGAACGGATGAAGCTCCACCGACGCGACCCGGACCAAGGCGCCCATCCAGGAGAACAGAAAGGCGGCGAGTACCATCCAGAAGGCCGCCTGCACGGCTGCGCTGCGCCGGCCGAGAGCCAGCTCGACGGCACGGAACGGGGCAGCGAGAGACGCGGCAGACATGGACGGGATCCCGGCGGGACGTCGCCGCGATGATGACGAACCAGACATCGGCGACCCTAGGCGGAGCGAAAGCACAGGTCCAGCAGACATGCTCCCTCGCCACCACGAGAACATCCTGCGGATCATCCAGGATCCATCGCTTCTTGTAATGGGGGGCGATCAGACAGAGCACAGGCTTGAAACAACTGGTCCCGCTGGCTTGGCGTGTAGCGGTCGCACCATTCCTTTGGCATGGATCCGGACGTGCTCGGCAAGGCAGCCGAAGCGGGACCGGCTCCGGCTGGGCAACGACCCAAGCACGCGCCTGTGATCCAACCAGGTCACGTCCATGGCTTCATCAAGGGCCGGACCCGCGGCACATGCAGGTTCAGGATAGTGCGCGTGGTCGACGAGTTCGCCCCGGCACGTCTTGCGACCAGGGAGGCGCAACCCCTGGTCGGATAGTGTCCACGACCCTGCGCAGGTTGGTTTCAGGCGGTGGCAATTCTGGTCAGGTGCTGGCGAGCTTCGCCTCGTGCGGTGGCTGCAGGTCCAGGTAACGCCGGGGCAACCAGTGCGTCCCAACGATCGACGCAGCCGCTGCGGCCAGGTTCAGTGCACTTTCTTGGGAAAGAGCCAAGCACAGGTACATGCCGTCGGATCTCGGGGACGATCTGCTCGAGCGATCTGCCGCCGTTGCGGCTCCGAACAAGGCATCGCAGCTCAAGCTCTCGGTCACGCCCTGCTCGACCAACTCGGCGACCTTGCCCATTCGATGCAGCTTGACCACCACGTCCCTTTTCCTGCCGCTGGTCTGCCCTCCTGGCCGCGGATCCACCTTAGCATGGTGGGACCTCCCGCACCTTCTCGCCCGGCACGTGGCTGAAGACGTTCGGCCCGGTGAAGTGCTCGGCGGTGCTTTCGACCAAACCCAGGCAGGCGTCCGGGACGATCAGCTCAACGCCGGCGGGATCGCGCTGTTTGAGCTGGCCCGAGAACGCCGACCAGTCCTTGCCCCCCTAGCCCCTCACAAGTGCCTGATCCTCCCTGAGCGCACGGCCCCGGCGTGTCGTGGTGTGTCATCTTCTGAACAGGAGGACGTACGATGGCAGCGGGTCTTGATGGCTAGAGCCGGTACGACGCCGCGCATCTCAGCCGGGCCCTGAAGCTGCCCCGTTTCTTGTGGAGTGGTGATGGGCCTGGTGGTCAGGGTTCTGCCATGGGATTCCCGATCTCTGCCTCGTGGGCCAAGGGCGGCCGGTAGCCGAGGGCTGAATGCAGACGGATCGGGCGATGCCAGCCCTCGATGAAGCTGAAGCCAGCCCTGCGGGCCTTCGGCCCGGGATGCAGCCGGCGCCTGCCGAGCAGTTCGCATTCCAGCGTGGCGAAGCTCTCACCCATGGCGTTGTCGTAGGTGTCTCCAACCGGTTCCATGATCGGCAGCAGCCGATCATCCATGCGCGCAGCGGCCAAGGCCAGCAGGCCCTGGCAGGATGGCCGAACGCTGGCCTCCTTGGCTTGCTGGATGCCAACGAGGTCCCCTTTCTGGCCTGATCGCCTTGGTGGATCATGTCCGTTGACCGACCGCCATCTCTGGTCGACGAGATCCGGGGCAGGCCGCGCCTCCCGATCGCGCCGAGCCGTTCTCCCAACGGTGCGGCGGCGGCTGGCACCGACCGGACCGGCCAAGCCGCATCAGCCGTGCAATGCGCTTGCGTCCATGCCTTTCCCTCCTGTCCGCAGCCCAACATGCACACAGCGCATGCCGTATGTCTCGTGCGAACTGGGGTGGATCGTCCGCGCTGGCTTCAACAGCGTCTTGTCAGCTGTCAGGTGCGCCAATGCCGGCGGCTGCCGCCAAGCGTGAAAGCCGGATTCGGATACGCCTTGAGCATGCGTGCCATGATCGCGATCGGAAAGACGGTTCCTCGGCCGGCTCCTGCCGACCGCTCTGGTGAGGAACGGATCAAGAATTCGAAGACCTGGGTGGATCGTGCCGATCTCGCGTGGGAACCATCACCAGTCAGGAGATGGCCGATCATCCATCCCTGCAAGGGCTGCCGTCACCAAGACGCCAACGGAGCCGCCGCTTAAGAGAGGATGTCGCGCTCCCATCGCGGTTGCTTGTTCTCACGTCGCAGCCGGGCGGGCTCGGCCGCTGCCAAGCCGTCATCCGTGTCCCCCGACGGCCCTCCTGCCGGTCCGCCTGCATGACCCGTGGCAGGCCGACGGAGCCGTCGGCTCGAACTCACGGGGCAAGGTCAGCCGGATTGCGGACAGGCGGATAGGCTTGGTTCGTTCTGCATGAAGGACGGACCCGATGACGGGGAAGCGAACGCGGTACTCGGCAGACTTCAAGGCGAAGGTGGCGCTGGAGGCGCTGCGGGGTGAGCTGACGACAGCACAGCTGGCGGCCAGGCACGGCATCCATCAGACCATGGTTAAGCGAGTGGAAGCGGCAGGCCCTGGAGGGTCTGGCGTCGGTGTTCTCGGGCAGGGCGATGGCCCAGGAGACGGCGAAGGCCACTGAGGCCGAGGTGGAGAAGCTGCACGCCAAGATCGGGCAGTTGCTGGTGGAGCGGGATTTTTTGGCGAAAGCGTCCGGTCGATGAGCCTGGACCGTCGACGCCGGATGATCGAGCCCGGGCACCCGCAGCTGTCGATCGTGCGCCAGTGCGAACTGGTGTCGATCAGCCGGTCCGGGTTCTACCACCGGCCGGTTGGGGAGAACCCGCTGAACCTGGAACTGATGCGCCTGATCGATGCGCAATTCCTGGAGACGCCCCCTCCAGCGCCTCCTGGCGCTGGCTCCTGTGGAGACGGAGCCGCTGGCCTGACGGCCCGGCTGGTACGGGTCGCGTCAAATGGCCCGCCATCTCCGGCGCGAGAGTTATCTGGTCGGCCGCCAGCGGGTACGACGGCTGTTGGCGAAGATGGGACCGGCACCGATCTACCGGTGGCCGAAGACGTCGGTGCCGCATCCCTGGCACCAGGTCTGGCCCTGTCTGCTGCGGGGCCTGGTGATCGAGCGGCCGAACCAGGTCCCTCGGCGGTCTCCTGTCTGCCGTCCTTTCAGGAAGCGGATCATCCGGCTGCTGCCGGATGATGGTGCGCTGACCTTACCTACATCCCGATGCGCAGGGGCTTTCTCCTT
>JAESGR010000233.1_pt1 | contig 70436 bp, 60 predicted proteins | sample 9269771 | NCBI WGS metagenome assembly JAESGR01 (sample SAMN15739572, study PRJNA653492) | algae metagenome | isolation source: Chroococcus sp. CMT-3BRIN-NPC107 and co-occurring heterotrophs from well... | place: USA: Clark Mountains Wilderness, California | collected 2010-04-18 | reverse complement strand
ACCGACTGACCAGGCCCTGCCATCCTTGGACCAACCGACAGGCAGAGCGAACCGTGAGCACGATCAAGGACGTCATCGTGCACGCCTTCCACGACGCCACGAGCTGGGAGCTACGACGCCAGATCGCTGGCTGGCAGGCAGCCTGCAACATCGCCAGGCAGCTCAAGGCGCTCCGCCGGCGCACGCCCATCGAGGCCATCACCGCCGTCTGGCAGCAAAGCCCGAGCTTTTTCACCAGCCACCCTGCCTCTACGCCGCGGGACCAAACAGCTAGGCGCCGCTGGCCAGCTCAAGGCCTTGCTGCTGCAGCACCTGCTGGACGGCAAGGGTACCACCTGTCGAATCGTGATCTCGAAGAAGCCCTGGCTTGGCGGCTGAGCTTCCGCCGCTGTTGCGGCCTCGGGCTGGAGGATGCGGTGCCAGGCGCAGTGATCGATCATGAGACCGGTCATTCGATCTCCAGAGGATCGACGGCAAAACCATTGATCGGCCATGAGGCTGCGAAGGGACGCTCCCTCGCTTCCGGATCGATGGCCGAGGCGGGTCTGGTGGAGGCCGTGTTCGATGCCTTGAACACCCGGCTCGAGCAGCGTGGCCTAGTGACCGAGGTCGGGTTCGATGCCCTCCCGCTCGCATCTTCCTGATGCGAGCCATTGCATGGATGGAGCCGGCGCCTGCTGCCGCTGGCTTCATCCGGTGCCAAGCAGCGCCGCTTCTTCGGCACCAGGGCGCACCTGGCGGTGGACAATCGATCGCCGGCACGACGATCAATTCGCCCCTGCAAGGGCGGCGGTCAGGAGATCACAGCGGGACCCGGACCTGACCCGCAGGGCCATCCTGTGCCGGCGCCGACATTGGTTCTGGGCATCGCCGCCGATGCCTTGGCTTGCGGCGATGAGCAGGCCGTGCTGGCGGACAAGGTTTGCTAGTCGGTGGAAAAACGGGAGGCGCTGGCCGAGGTTGGATCGAGGGTCTGCTGACGCTCGATGCACAGCTGGATGAATGTCGTCATCGCACCACCACGCTGCCAGGCCCTTGAAGCTCTTCGACACCATGAAGCGACGCTACCTCTACCGCCACGTGCGCAACCGCTGCCAGCTCCGGCTGCGCTGCATGCCCATGAACCGGCAAAGGGCCGATCAACTCTTCGCCTGACCGGCATCCAAAGATCCCGGGCAGGCCAATCTTGCCTTGGCCGACAGTGGATCGAGCAGGCGTCATCGCCGCAGGGCGCCCGCCGATCCGCCAAGTCATGCCGCCAAGCCACGAGCCTCGGGCATTCGCGCCGCTCTCCCATGAACCAACGCCCATTTGCGCTGATCCACTGGCCAGCCTACGCCCAGCGCCACCGGATCGAGCGCCCGCTGGCCGCTTCGGGCGATGCCGGCGCATTGCCACGCGAAATGTCCGAGCCGCGGAGCAGACCGAAGCACCCCGCCAACTACCTCGTCATGCTCCAGATCGCCGCCATCATGTTCAGGCCGGCAGTTGGAGAACTTAGCTTGGCGCGGCGGGCAGTCAGCGTTCGCGGCTACCGAAGCCGTTGCTGCCGGGCGTGCCGGGTGCGAGCGCCAGCCAGAAGGCGAAGCCGAGCCAGCCGGTCAGGAGCATCGCCAGGCCCGGTGGGCGTGCGAGCGGGTGGTCGAGGGTGAGCAGGGCGATGCCCGCCAGGCCCAGCGCGAACGGCACGATCTGGAGCCAGCCACTGCGGCCCATGTCATGCAATCGTTGAGCGACCAGGCAGAGGTTGATCCACGTCCCGGCCAGCGCGCAGGCGACGGCCACCAGCCGGGGCAGCTCGCCACCGGCCTCGGCAATGCCGCTGGTAGCGGCGACGCAGAAATTCACGAGCAGGAAATTCAGGACGAACGACCGCCGGCCCCGACGGCCGCGCGTCGAGAACCAGTCGACCGGCTCTGCCGGCACATGGTCGTCGGCGGGTGCGTTCAAGGTTCGCTGGACATGGTCAGGGCAACGGTGAGCGAGGCTTGGCACCACCAGGTGGGCGACGATGAGTGGCATGCGGATAAGCGGGTTGCGGCGTCACCAGCAGGCCGATCCAGGACATTGGCCAGCCGGCCCAAAGGCCGCTCCGCCTCTGTCGGGCCCGCTCCGGATTCCAGCATCGCCAGGCAGCGAGCGAAGGGAGCGATGCCCACCGCCGCGCTTGCCGTTCTCCGTCGATCCTGAGCATCCAGGCTGCACCGTGCATGCTAGGGCCGCGGGCCGGCGATCGAGAACGAGCGGGTCATGCCGGGTCAGTCCTCGTAGGAGTGGCCGGCGCGCAGGCCGTCGCGGATCCGCCGCGCGATTTCGGTGAAGGCCGGCGCTTCCCGGATGTCGAGGGTACGCTCCTTCGGGAAGTCGCTGTCGATCACTTCGAGGATGCGACCGGGTCTGGGCGACATGACGACGATCCTGGTCGACAGGAAGGCCGCCTCGGCGATCGAATGGGTGACGAACACGACGGTCTTGCCGGTGGTGCGCCAAAGCCGCAGCAACTGCTCGTTCAAATGGTCGCGCGTGATCTCGTCCAGCGCCCCGAACGGTTCGTCCATGAGGAGGAGTTGCGGCTCGAACGACAAAGCACGGGCGATCGAGACACGCTGCTGCATGCCGCCGGAGAGCTGCCAGGGATATTTCCCCTCGAAGCCCTCGAGGTTGACCAACTCAAGGTTGCGGCGGGCCCGCTCGGCCCGCTCCGCAGCGCTGGCGCCCATGATCTCCAGCGGCAGGGTAACGTTGCGCAGCACCGTGCGCCAGGGATAGAGCGCAGGCGCCTGGAAGACATAGCCGTAGCCACGCCGCCGCCGGTTCTCCGCAGGGCTGGTCCCGTTGACGGTGATCGACCCGCCGGTGGGCTGCTCGAGGTCGGCGATGACGCGCAGAAGGGTGGTCTTGCCGCACCCGGACGGCCCGATCAGCGATACGAAAGAGCCCCGCTCGATCGTGAGCGACACGTCCGACAGGGCCTGGACCGTGCCGTCATTGGTCTGGAAGACCAGGGCGAGATTCGCCGTCTCGACCACCGGATCCGTCGTCATCGGACCGCTGCTGACCAGATCCTGCACGCTACCTGCCACCGTTGCGCCCCCTAGCGAGCCTAGGAGCTGCGGGCCGATCCGGCTAGGCCCGGCCCGCTGCGCCGCGTGGTTCTGCTGCCTCAGCCGGCGACCTGTTCCAGGCGACGGTCGGTCCCGTGCGGACGGCTGCGGCGCCGGTCGACGGCAGCGGCCAGGGTCTCGAGCACGGCCAGCGACGTGGTCCAGTCGATGCAGCCGTCGGTGATGCTCTGGCCGTACAGGAGCGGGCGGCCCTGCACGTGGTCCTGGCGGCCGCCGACAAGGTTGCTCTCGACCATGGTGCCGATGATGCGCATCTCGCCGTCCGCGACCTGCCTTGCGACCTCGTCGATCACGACGGGCTGGTTCTCCGGCTTCTTGCCGCTGTTGGCATGGCTCGCATCGATCATGACCCGAGGCGGCACGCCTGCCCGGGCCGCTTCGGCGCAGGCCGCCTCCACGCTCTCGGCATCGTAGTTCGGCAGGCGGCCGCCACGCAGGATCACATGGCAGTCCGCATTGCCGGCGGTGGAGGCGATCGCGGAGCGGCCTTCCTTGGTGACGGCCAGGAAGTGATGGGGACGCGAGGCCGACATCACCGCCTCCGCGGCGATCCGCACGTTGCCGTCGGTCCCGTTCTTGAAGCCGACCGGGCAGGACAGGCCGGAGGCGAGCTCGCGATGGACCTGGCTCTCCGTGGTCCTGGCACCGATCGCGGCCCAGGCGACGAGGTCGGCGATGTATTGCGGCGTCGTCATGTCCAGGAACTCGCACGCCGCCGGCAGGCCCATCTCGGCGACGTCGCGCAGCAGCTGCCGCGCAAGGCGGAGGCCGCGGTCGATGTCGAAGCTGTCGTCGAGGCCGGGATCGTTGATCAGGCCCTTCCAGCCGACCGTGGTGCGTGGCTTCTCGAAATAGACCCGCATGACGATCTCGAGCTGCCCGGCGAACCGGCGCCGCTCGCCGACAAGGCGCTCGGCATAGTCAAGGGCGGCCGCCGGATTATGGATCGAGCAGGGGCCGATCACGACCGCAAGGCGGTCATCCCGCCCGTGCAGGATGTCCTGGAAGGCGCCCCTGCCGGCCGCCACCGTCGCCGTGGCCGAGGGCGTGCGCTCGATTTCGCGCATGACCTGGGATGGCGTACTCAGTTCACGGATCTGCAGGATGCGGAGATCGTCGGTGGATGCGGGCACGGGATGGTCTCCTGGGCGGGCCATGCCGGCGGCCACGAAAAAGCCGCCAGACTGGCTGGCGGCTGTTCGGGAAATGCTATCGTCTAGATCCTCAGATCGCGCATGTCCCAAGCTCCGCCAGCGGCCTTGGATAGCCGAAGAACCAAAAGTACTGGCGGGTGCGCATGTCGATCATGCCGGGCACATAACGCGATCCTGCGGGCTTGTCACGCAGCGATGATCGACGCCATCAGGCAGCTGCGGGTGCCGCTCCGATGGCTCAAGCCGCCCTGACCCGCTCGGAGAACTGCGCCACCTCGCGGCGCAGTTGTGCTGCCTGGTTAGCCAAGCCCTCGGCGGCTGCCCGCACCGTGGCAGCGACAGCGCCGACCTCCTCGACCGTGCGATGCACCATCCCGATGCTGTGCGCCGCGGAGCCGGCACCGGCCGCGGCCTCCGCGACATGGCCAGCGATGGCCTTGGTCATCTGATCCTGCTGCCCGACACAGGTCACAATGGATCCGGCGGCGTTGTCGATCTCCTGGATGGTGGCCCCGATCGAGCGGACCGATGCAATGGCGGCATGGGCCGCTTCCTGCACCGACTGGATCTGGGCCGTGATGTCGGCCGTCGCCCGGGCGCTCTGGCTCGCCAGGTTCTTCACCTCGCCGGCGACCACGGCAAAGCCCCGGCCAGCCTCGCCGGCACGCGCCGCCTCGATCGTGGCGTTGAGCGCCAGAAGGCTGGTCTGGGCCGCGATGTCCTCGATCAGGGAGACGATGCCGCTGATGGTCTGTGCCGCCTGCGCCAGCTTCACCGTTTCCTCCACCGTATCCTCGGCCACCTGGACGGCCCGTGCGGTCATGGCGCTCGTGGCGTCGACGTGACGGCCGATGGCATCGATCGACGCCGTCAGCTCGTGGCCGGCGCCGGCGGCCGTCTGCATGTTCGGGGATGCGGCGGCGGTCGCCGCATCGGCGGCCGCCATCTGCTGCTGGGTGTTCCTCGATCCCGCATGCAGTTCCGAAGCGGCCTCGGCCAGTCGCCCGGCCGCTTGCGTGAGCTTGTCGGACAGCTCGATGGACGTTCCCTCGAACGACGCCACCAGGCCAGCGACGTCGCCGCTGCGCTTCGCTTCAGCGGCATTGCGCAGCTTGAAGATATCGGCGGCGCGAGCCATGGCGCCGACTTCGTCCCGGCGCTCCTTGAACGGAATCTCAAGGGCGAGCTCGCCGGCGGCCAGGCGTGAGAAGGCCAAGGTCATCGCCCGGATCGGCCGGATGACGGCCTGCAGGAGCAGGTAGGCGACGCTCAGCCCGGCCAGCACGAACAGGAAGGCCGCCACGGCCAGCTGTTCCATGCGTACCTGCTCGGCAGCATCGAGCCGCGCTTCCAGCATGAGCCTCAGCTCGGCGCTGAGCCGGGTGCTGAGCGAGGCAAGGGAGGTGACGACACCGCTCACATCGGACGCGCTGGGCAGCGGCTGCACGGACGCAGCGGGCCCGGCCCGGGCCAGGATGGCCTCCACCCGTGCCGTCACCTCCTCCAGCGCCGGACGGAGCTGGACCAGCCTGCCGACGCTGTCGTTCGCCTGGGCCGCCTCGAATGAAGTCCGCAGATGGGCCAGCTCGTTCTGGGCCAGCGCATGAGCCACGGCCAGCTGGCTTGGCTGCGCAGGCGGTCCCACCAGCAGGCTGCCGATGCGCGCCAGCTGGTTCATCAGGCTCGGCAGGGCCACGGCCGATGCGTCCATGGCGTAGAAGCTGTCGATCTGTGGGTCGAGTATGAGGCCGGACGCATCACGGATCTGGACGATCAGTGCTTCAACGGCATTCATCGCCCCGCTTTGTTTATCCGAGTCGGCTGGTGCCGTCATCAGAGCGTGGAGGGCCTCCTCCGCATCTGCCACCAGCCCTTCCGCCTTGAAGCCGGCACCATGCTTCGCTGAAGCGGCACGTGCCTCCTCAAGAGCCGCCACGAGACCCGGTTGGTCACCTCCTGTCAGGATCGTGCGTAGCATTGCTGCCTGCACCTGACGCACGGGCTCAAGGTAGAGGTCGCCCTGGATCTCCTGCCGCGCCGTGACGATCACGACCTGCCCGGCACCGATCAGGCTCCAGAGCAGATAGGCGAGCGGCACCACGAACAGGGTGACCGCACAGCCGATCTTGCGCGCGATCCCCCAGGATTCGAACATCGGAGGCTCCCTGCCGACGCCATAAACGCAATGGCGACAGGGCCTCTTGTAGCGCGTCCGTCCTAATGAAAGGTGAATGCCGGCACCGCTGCGGATCAGCCCGCCTGCGCCATCCGCAGCACCGCCCGCAGCATCACCTCCGCACCAGCCGTCAGGTCGTCGGGCTCCGCCGACTCTTCCTCATTGTGCGACAGGCCGTCCTTGCAGGGGATGAAGATCATCGAGGTGGGCACGTGCCGCGCTGTGTAGGCGCTGTCGTGGCCGGGCCCGCTGACGATGCGGCGATGGGCATAGCCGGCCTCCTGGGCGGCGTCCTCGACGGCGGCGATGCAGTCCGGGTGGAAGGACACGGGCGGCGAGTCCCAGAGCCGGTCGACGACGAAGGGCAGCGAGTCCCGCTGGCAGGCATCCGCCACGGCTGCGCGCAGCTCCTGCTCCATGGCGTCGACCACCTGCGTCTCCGGGTGGCGCAGGTCGACCGTGAAGGTGACCTCGCCGGGGATGACGTTGCGGGACGGCTTGGCGATCTTGATCTCGCCCACGGTCGCGACGGCAGACGGCGCGTGCCGCCTTGCGATCTCGTCCAGGGCGATCACGACCTTGGACGCCGCCACCAGCGCATCCTTGCGCCGGGGCATCGGCGTGGAGCCGGCATGGCTCTCCTTGCCGGTGATGGTCACGTCCAGCCAGCGAATGCCCTGGACGCCAGTGACGACGCCGATCTGCTTGTTCTCGGCCTCAAGGATCGGGCCCTGCTCGATGTGCAGCTCGAAATGGCACTTCCAGTCGGCGGGGCTGCAGGGCTTGTCGCCCTTGAAGCCGATGCGTGCCAGCTCTTCCCCGAACGTCTTGCCGTCACGGTCCTTCAGGCCATAGGCCCAGTCCTTCGTGAAGGCGCCGGCCCACACGCCCGAGGACAGCATGGCCGGCGAGAAGCGCGAGCCCTCCTCGTTCGTCCAGTTCACCACCATGACCGGATGGTCGGTCTCGTAGCCCGCGTCGTGCAGGGTGCGCAGCACCTCCAGGCCGCAGAGCACGCCGGCGACACCGTCGAACTTGCCGCCGGTGGGCTGGGTGTCGAGATGGCTGCCGATCACGACCGGCGGCAGGTCGTCCCGGCGGCCCGGGCGGCGGGCGAACATGTTGCCCATCTCGTCGACCTCGACCGTGCAGCCGACCGCCTCCACCCAGGAACGGAACAGCTCGCGGCCGTCCTTGTCCAGGTCGGTGAGCGTCTGCCGGTTGCAGCCGCCCTTGGGCGTGGCGCCGATCCTGGCCATCTCCATGAGCGAGTCCCAGAAGCGGCGGCCGTCGACATGGAGGTTGCTGGGCTTCTGCTGCACGGGGTCGGCTCCCAATCCTGGAACGGTCGAGCCAGGGCGTATGCCGGCCGGGCGAGGCTGTCCAGCGCCGGCCTGAGCCTGCCCAGTGGCCGACCAGGTCCATGGGCAGCAGTACCATGAGGATCGGCGGGAAAAGCGGCCAAACCCGGGAACCCGGGTGAGGTAAGTCATTGGCAAGAAGAGAGAACTTGCCCGCTTGGGTTCGTTCATGCAAATTCGTGGTTGCGCGGCGTGTTCGCTGGAGCGGCCGAGCTTGCAGGCCAGCCGATCATCATAACCCGAAACGCGGGCGGCAGCACAGGCAGAACGGTCGTTCGTCATCCAAATGTCACCGGATGCCGCCACATCCCGTCCAGTTCTTCCCCAGCATTTTTGGAGACGCGCGATGGGCCGACTGCGGCATGCCTTGCTGTTGGGTGCTGCCACCGGGCTGGCCATGGCGGCCATGCCTGTCCAGGCAGCCTATTTCGAGCGGGTCGCGACCTTCCCGGTCTTCGCGAACCTGCCCGATGGCACGGACCCTGCGACGCAGACCAGCAGCGAGATCATCACGGCCACGCCCGACGGCATGACGCTCATCTACAGCGACAGCCCGAACAAGCAGATCGGCTTCATCGACATCACGGATCCGGCAGCGCCGAAGCCCGGCGGCAGCCTCGCCATGGAAGGCGAGCCTACCTCGGTGACGGTCGTGGGCGGGAAGGTGCTCGTCGCTGTCAACGCGTCCGAGAGCAAGAAGGCGCCGAGCGGCCATGTCGCGGTGGTGGACCTAGCCACCCGGAAGGTGCTGGCACGCTGCGACGTAGGCAGTCAGCCCGATTCGGTGGCGGCCAGCAAGGACGGGCGCTTCTTGGCCGTGGCTGTCGAGAACGAGCGCGACGAGGACGTGAACGACGGTGCAATCCCGCAGATGCCGGCCGGGCATCTGTCCATCCTCCAGCTCGGTGCCGATGGTGCGCCGTCCAACTGCGATGCGGCAGGAAAGGTCGACCTGACCGGAATTGCCGCCGTGGCCGGCGACGATCCGGAGCCCGAGTTCGTCGACGTGAATGACGAGGGCATCGCGGCGCTGACGCTCCAGGAGAACAACCACATCGTGCTGATCGACCTCGCCAAGGGCGAGGTGGTCGGCAGCTTTTCGGCGGGCGCGGTCGACCTCGACCGGATCCCGACCTCCAAGGAGGCGCTGATCGAGCCCACGGGCAGCCTCAAGGGCGTGGCGCGCGAGCCGGATGCGATCGGCTGGCTGCCCGGCCACCGGCTGGTGACGGCCAACGAAGGCGACTGGAAGGGCGGCTCGCGCAGCTTCACGGTCTTCGACCGGAGCGGCAAGGTGCTGTTCGAGAGCGGCAACCTGATCGAGCACATCGCGATCCGCAACGGCATGTACCCGGCCAAGCGCGCCAAGGCCAAGGGTAGCGAGCCGGAGGGCATCGAGGTCGGCCGGTTCGGGGACGAGGAGCTGATCTTCGTGGGTGCCGAGCGCGCGAACATGGTCTCGGTGTTCGCCGACAAGGGTGCGGACGCAGCGCCTGAGTTCCGGCAGGTCCTGCCGACGGGCGTGGCACCCGAGGGGCTGCTGGCAATCCCGCAGCGCAACCTGTTCGTGGTGGCCGCCGAGGAGGATTCGGCCGAGGACGCCGTGCGCTCCAACGTGATGATCTACCAGTACGGCAGCGAGGCTCCTTCCTTCCCGACCATCGTCTCGGGCGACCAGGACGGTGCGCCGATCGGCTTCGGCGCCCTGTCCGGCCTCGTCGCCGGACCGGACGGCAAGCTGTTCGCGGTCTCGGACAGCTTCTACGCGACGTCGAAGATCTTCGAGATCGATGCCGGCCGGAAGCCTGCCGTGATCACCCGGTCGATCACCGTGACCAAGGATGGCCAGCCCCAGGCCTATGACCTGGAAGGCATCGCGCTGCGCGACGGCGGGGGATTCTGGCTGGCTTCCGAGGGCAACCCGGAGCGGGAGAAGAACCCGACGGTCAACCTGCTGATCGCCGTGTCGGCCGATGGCGTGGTGGAACGCGAGATCGAACTGCCCAAGGAGGTGGCGGGCCAGGCGATCCGGTTCGGCTTCGAGGGCGTGGCCGTTATCGGCGAGGGTGACGACGAGCGGGTCGTGGTAGCGATCCAGCGGCCCTGGAAGGACGATCCAGAGAACCAGGCCAAGCTCGGCTTCTACGCTCCTTTCAGTGGCGAGTGGACCTTCGTGCGCTACCCGCTCGAGGCACCGGCCGGGAAGGGCTGGATCGGTCTCTCCGAAGTTACGTCGCTTGGCGGCAGCCGGCTGGCCCTGATCGAGCGGGACAACCAGGGAGGCCCGGCCGCGGCGGTGAAGAAGGTGACCGTCGTCGACCTGACGGATGTCGTGCCGGCAGCGGCCGGCCAGCCCCTGCCGACGGTCCAGAAGACGGCCGGCATCGACGTGCTTCCCGTTCTGCAGGATCTCCACGGGTGGACGATCGAGAAGATCGAGGGGCTGGCGATGATGCCGGACGGCCGCCTGGTGATCGTGTCCGACAATGACGGGGTGGGCGATGCGCTAGGCGAGGCTCGCTTCCTGGACCTGGGGCCGCTGGCCGCCAGCAACTGACGTCACGGCCTGCCCGTCGCGCTGGCGGGCAGGCACTCTCTGCAGCACGGAAGCCCAGGCGACCACCATCAGGGCGCCCACCATCGTGATGTGCTCCATCACGACGTAGAACTCGATCGTGCGGAACGGCTCTTCCATCGACCAGAAAGGATGGGCGATCGGGATGGTCAGCACGGTGAACACCGCCAGCATGCCGGCCCCGAGCCAGGTCCAGCGGTTCAGGATGATCAGGGCGGAGCCCGTGAGCTGCACGACGGCCGTGGCGACGTTGAACAGGGCGGCCGGCTCCAGCCCGAAATGGCTCATCTCGGCGACGCCGCCGGAGAAATCGATGAGCTTGGCCAGGCCGCTCATCCAGAACATGAACGTCACCATGGTGCGGGCGACGTAGCCGAACCAATCGTTGTCCAGGATCGCTTCGATCGCACGAGGCATGAACAAACCCTCCACAGAGTGTCTTGCCGGAGCGGTCAGCCCCGGGGTTGCAGCTCGATACCGTAACGCCGGCAGGCGTCTGTGATCTTGGACACATCGGGTGCCGATGGCGTGAAGCCGGCGGGATCGGCGACCGGCTCGCCGGCGTCCGCGTAGAAGCGCTCGTGGATGCCGCCCGGCACGTTCAGGATCAGCATCCTGGCGGTGCGGTCGCCAGCGTTGCGGAAGCCGTGCACGACGCCCCGCGGCACGTGGACGAACGAGCCCCGGCCGCATTGGCGCGCTTGGCCCGCCACCGTGATCTCGTAGGTCCCCTCCAGGACATAGAAGGATTCCGCGTCGTCGCGCTGGAGGTGCGGCGGGGTCTCCTGACCTACCCCGGTTGCCACTTCCACCAGCGAGAACGTCCCATCCGTTTCCCGTGCCGTCGCCTTGAACGTGATCAGCGTGCCAAGGAGGTGCACGGTATCGCCGATGCCCGGGAGAGGAACCATGGTTGAGACCCTTCGCTCATAATGATACACACATCGCATAAAGAGACGTTTGTCTCATAAGGGGAAGATGATGGGTGGTCAAGAAGGGTCAGAGCGGGTCGCGCAGAAGCAGCGCACGCGGCAGGCATTGCTGCAGGCGGCCAGGGAGCTGCTGGCCGAGGGCAGGCAGCCGACCGTTCCGGAGGCAGCCGACCGGGCCGGCATCTCGCGCGCCACGGCGTATCGCTATTTCTCGCGGCCGGAGGAGATGGCCCAGGAGGCGGTCCTGGATGCGGTGGCGGTCGAGTTCGAGCGCATCGACCTCGACATCGCCCGGTTTTCCGAGCCGGTGCGGCGCGCGGAGCATGTCGTGGCAGCGGTGCTGAAGATGGTGCTGGCACGCGAGGAACTGTTCCGCACCTTCCTCAGCCTTTCGGCCGCCGGCGAGCGGGCCGGACAGCGCGGCGGCCGACGGATCCGATGGCTGCGCGAGGCGCTGGCACCGGTCCAGGGCGACCTGCCGCCCAAGGCGTTCGAGCGCCTGCTTCACGGCCTGGCGCTGACCTGCGGGATCGAGACGATCGTGGTGCTGAAGGATGTGTGCAGTCTGGACGATCCGCAGGCCGAGAACACGGCGCGCTGGGTTGCGGGCCTGCTGGTCGAGGGTGCGCTCCGGGAGGCTTCAGGCCGCTGATGCGGCCGGGCGCTCCAGGCGGTCCTTCACCCAGAGCTCCTGCACCAGCACCATCGCCGCAGCGGCGAGCGGCATCGCCAGCGCCACGCCCAGCATGCCGAACAGGATGCCCATCACGATCTGCGCCAGCAGGATGACCACCGGCGGAAGGTCGACCGTGCGCTGCTGGATCACCGGCGTGATCAGGTAGCTCTCGACGGCCTGCACACCCATGTAGAGCGCCACCACGGCCAGCGTCGTGCCCAGGCCTTCGCTCGCCGCGATCAGGACGGCTGGCACCAGCGACATCAGTGGCCCGATGTTCGGGATGAAGGTCAGGACGGTCGCGATCAGCGCCAGGACCAGGGCGATCGGGATGCCGAGCAGCCAAAGGCCCAGCCAGGTCAGGCAGCCGACGATGGCGGCGGAGATCATCGTGCCGAGGATCCAGCCTTCAAGCTTCTCCCCGATCAGTTCCAGCACCTCGCGGCTGCGGGGCCGGTGGCGCATGGGCAGGAGGCGGACCAGGCCGCGGCGGTAGAGAGGCGGGTCGACGGCCAGATAGATCCCGACGACGATCATCACGAGGCCGCTGCCCAGTGCCCCAAGCGTCCCGGTGATCACGCCGAAGCCGCTGCCCATCAGCTGGAAGATCCGGGAACTGCCGACATCGCTCAACTGCTGCGGAGCGTCTGCCAGCGGCCCCTCGTCCGGCAGCCGCTCGACCACGCGGCCCTTCAGGTTGCCCCAGGCCGCCGGCACCTGCTGGGTCAGGTCCTCGACCTGCTGCGTGACCTGCGGCGCCAACAGCCAGATGCCGCCGAACAGCAGCACGGCCAGCGACAGGACCACCACTGCAAGGGCGGCCGGGTCGGGCATGCCAGTCCAGGCGGCGAGGCGCCGGGTCAGTCCGCGGAACAGGACCGCCAGGAGGATGCCCGCGAACAGGAGGAGCAGGGCGTCGTGGATCAGGTACACGATGCCGATGGCCAGAATGATGCCGATCATCCACCAGATCGCGCGGGCAGTATCGCTGGCCGGGCGTGCCGCCTCGCCCGAGGCGCGTCCGCCTGCCTGCATCATCGGTTTCTACTCCATCCGGTCTGGGCAACTGTGCTCGGCAACGGTCAGGGCCGGGCCATCGTTCCTCCGCATGTGCGGGAAGAGATCGTCGGCCTTGACGGGGTCGAGAACCTGCCCAAAGGTCCGGACAAGATCGGGAGGGGCAATGATCCGACTATTCGGACGCAGGAAGACGGCCAGCCGTGCCGCCGCATGGGCGGTCTGATGGAAGCCGACGCCCCGCTCCTCCGCCTCGAAGGCATCGTGAAGTCGTTTCCCGGCGTCCGCGCGCTGCGGGGAGTGAGCTTCGACGTGCGCCCGGGCGAGGTCCATGCGCTGCTGGGCGAGAACGGGGCGGGCAAGTCGACCCTGATCAAGGTGATGTCCGGCGTCCACCAGCAGGACGAGGGCACGCTCTACGTCGACGGCAAGCCGGTCCGGTTCACGAGCCCGCAGGAAGCGCAGGCCGCCGGCATCGCCGCCATCTACCAGGAACTGCTGCTGTTCCCCGAGCTCACGGTCGCCGAGAACGTGTTCATGGGGCACGCGCCGCGCCTCTCATGGGGCGGGGTCGACTGGGCGACCATGCGGGCGCGGACCGCCGAGATCCTCCACTCGCTGGACATCCACGACCTCGACCTCGATGCGCCCGTGGGCGCATTGTCGGTCGGCAACCGCCAGCGCGTCGAGATCGCCAAGGCGCTCTCGATGAACGCCCGCGTCCTGATCATGGACGAGCCTACGGCGGCCCTGACCGAGGCGGATGTCGAGCGCCTGTTCGGCATCGTCCGCCGCCTGCGCGCCCGTGGCGTCGGCATCATCTATATCAGCCACCGGCTGGTGGAGATCTTCGACCTGGCCGACCGGGTGACCGTGCTGCGCGACGGCGAGTATGTCGCCACCCGCGAGGTCAAGGACGTGACCGAGCCCCTGCTGATCTCGATGATGGTCGGCCGCACCATCGACCAGCTCTATCCGCACCGCGAGCCCAAGCCGCCCGGCGCCACGCTGCTGGAAGCGCGCAGCGTCGCGTTCCCCGGAACGGTCGAGGAAGCGAGCCTGACCCTGCGCGCAGGCGAGATCGTGGGCCTGGCCGGCTTGGTCGGGTCCGGCCGCAGCGAATTCGCCCAGATCCTGTTCGGCATCACCCCGGCCAGTGCCGGCCAGATCCTCGTCGACGGCAAGCCGGTCACCATCCGCAGCCCGTCCGATGCCAAGCGCCACGGCATCGCCTATGTCCCCGAGGATCGCGGGATCCAGGGCCTGATCCGGCCGATGCGGATCCGGCACAATGTCTCGCTGGCGATCCTGGACGAGATCTCCCGCTTCTTCTTCATCGACCGCAACCGAGAGCAGGACCTGGCCAAGCGCGACATCGCCCGCTTCTCGATCCGGGCCAGCAGCATGGACCAGGTCGTCGGCAAGCTGTCCGGCGGCAACCAGCAGAAGGTGGTGCTGGCGAAGTGGCTCGCGACGAAGCCCAGGATCCTGATCCTGGACGAGCCCACCCGCGGGATCGATGTCGGCGCGAAGGCGGAGATCCACCGGATCATGAGCGAGCTGGCGGGGCAGGGGCTGGCGATCCTGATGATCTCGAGCGAGCTGCCCGAGGTGCTGGGCATGAGCGACCGGGTGCTGGTGATGCGGGAAGGACGGATCGTGGCGGGTTTCGACCGGGCTGAAGCCACCCAGGAGGTCATCGCCGGCGCCATGATGCGCGTCGTGCCGGCCGGGATGGCCGCCTGAGATGGCCGCCAGTCTCGCCCTGACCCAGCAGCCCTCCTTCTCGACCAAGCTGCGCAAGCTCGCGATCAGCCAGGAAGGCATCCTGCTGATCGCCATCATCGTCCTGTTCGTGGCGGTCGGCGCCTACAACCAGCGCTTTCTGTCCGCCAACAACCTGTCCTCGATCTTCCTCGGCAACGCCTATATCGCCGTGGCCGCGATCGGCATGTCGATGGTGATCATCTCCGGCAACATCGACGTGTCGGTGGGCTCGCTGATCGGCGTGCTCGCCACGATCTCCGGCACGCTGGCCGTGAACGGCTGGCCGCTCTGGCTGGCCTGGACCATCCCGATCCTGGTCGGCATGGCGATCTCCGCCGTCAACGGCTGGCTGGTGGCCTATATGCGCGTGCCGTCGATCGTGGTGACGCTCGGCATGCTGTCCATCCTCAAGGGCGGCCTGATCAGCATCACGGCCGGTGCCTGGATCAACAACCTGCCCGACGGCTTCCATCTGGCGCAGCTCCGCCCGTTGGGCGTGCCGATGGCGGTCTGGTTCATGATCGTCCTGACGATCCTGGCTGCGGCCTGGATGCGCTACTCGGCCTTCGGGCGGTCCATCTATGCCGTGGGCGGCAATGCCGAGGCGGCCCGCCTGGCAGGCATCGACCGCAAGCGCACGGTCTTCATCGTGTTCGTCATCCACGGCTTCTTCGCCGGGATCGCAGCCATCCTGTTCGCGACGCAGCTCTCGGTGATCCAGTCCACCGTGCCGCCCAACCTGGAGCTGACGGTCATCACCGCGTCGGTCGTGGGCGGGGTCAGCATCCTGGGCGGGACCGGCACGGTCGTGGGCTCCACCCTGGCCGCGATCCTGATCGCCGCGATCGGCTCCTCGCTGGTCTTCATCAACGTATCTCCGTACTGGCTGCGCGCCGTCCAGGGTCTCCTGATCCTCCTGACCGTGCTCGCCGACCTCGCGCGCCGCAGCAAGCGCGCGCGGCATCGCTGAGAAGGTGACGCGCATGGCATCCACAGTCGCGACCCATGGCCAGCACGAGCGCTATGCCGGCTTCAAGCGCCACGAGGTCATCCTCCTGTTCGTGCTGATCGCGGCGATCGCACTGCTCGCCTTCCGCTCCGAGCAGTTCCTGACCACCGGCAACCTCTTGAACCAGGGCCGTCTCCTGGTCGAGGTCGGGCTCATGGCCCTGCCAATGACCTTCATCATCATCACCGGCGGCATCGACCTGTCGGTCGGCTCGATCATGGGCTTGTGCGCGATCCTGCTCGGCGTGTTCTGGCAGAAGCTGGGCCTGCCGCTGGAGGGGGCGATCGCGCTGTCCATCCTGGTGGGCGCGTTCGCCGGCTTCGTGAACGGCTGGTTCATCACCAGGGTCGGCGTCCCGCCGCTGATCATGACCCTGGCGACGCTGGCGCTCTATCGCGGGCTGGCCGAGGGTATCAGCCAGGCGAGGTCGGTCCGCGGCTACCCGGAATGGTTCCTGCAACTCGGGCAGGGGGAGCTGTTCGGCGTGCCGACCCAGCTCTGGCTGCTGCTGGTGTTCTTCGTGATCACCGCGATCGTCCTGACCTTCACCACCTTCGGCCGCTCCCTCTACGCGATCGGCAACAACGAGGTGGCGGCGCGCTTTTCCGGCATCCCGGTCGACCGCATCAAGACCTCGATCTACACCATGTCCGGCTTGATGGGTGGCCTCGCCGCCTGGGTGTTCGTATCGCGCGTGAGCACGACCCGCTCCGACATGGGTACCGGCCTGGAGCTCGACGTGATCACGGCCGTGGTGCTGGGCGGCACCAGCATCTTCGGCGGGACCGGGACGATCCTCGGGACCGCGCTGGGGGTCGTGCTGATCCAGCTGCTCAAGAACGGGCTGGCGCTGTCGGGCGTCAAGGGCGACGGCACCATCGTGGTGATCGGCGTGATCCTGATCCTTTCGATCCTCGTCAGCGACCTGCTGCGGAGGCAGCGCGGCGCGGAGCATTGATCGTCGTGGTTGATTCAAGGGAGGCGAAGAGACGAACGATGAAGAAGACCCTGTTCACGGCCTTGAGCCTGAGCGTGCTGCTCGGGTCGGCCAGCGCCATGGCGCAGAGCCGCTGGGATGGCGCCGACGACCTGCCGGTGGCGCCGCTGGCCTGCGACGGCACCGCGGGGGCGGTCGAAGCGAAGCCCTATGACGGTGCGCAGCCGACGAACGCGCCGGATCGCGCGGGCAAGAAGCTTACCCTGGTCGACGTGCCCAAGCTGATCGGCATCGGCTATTTCAACGCGACGTCGAAGGGCATGCAGGACGCCGCAAAAGAACTCGGCAACGTCGAGGTCACGACCGACGGCCCGACGAAGGCCAACATCGACGAGCAGATCACCTTCATCGACAACTACATCACCCGTGGCGTCGATGGCATCCTGTTCGCTGCCAACGACACCGTGGCCATCGCGCCCGTCCTGAAGAAGGCGCTGGAATCCGGCATCCACGCGATCGGCTATGACAGCAACTCGACGCCCGATTCGCGCGAGTGGTTCGTGAACCAGGCCGAGTTCAACGGCATCGCCAAGGCGATGGTCGACAACATGGCCAAGGAGATCGGCGAGGACGGCTCGTTCGCCATCGTCACCAGCACCTTCACCACGCCGAACCAGGCGCGCTGGATCGCCGAGATGTCGGCTTATGCGGAAGCCTGCCACCCGAACATGAAGTGGCTGGAGACCGTCGAGGCTCAGGAGGACAACATCCTGTCCTTCAACCAGGCGTCCACGCTGATCAACAAATATGGCGACGAGCTGAAGGGCATCTTCGGCATGACCAGCGTGGCCACGCCGGCCTCGGCCGAAGCGGTGACCCAGGCCGGTCAGTGCGGCAAGATCTCCGTGGTCGGCCTGTCCACGCCGAACTCCATGCGTCCGTACGTGAAGTCGGATTGCGTGAAGTCGGTGGTCCTGTGGAACCCGGTCGATCTCGGCTATGCCGCGGTCTATGCGGCCCGTGCCGCGGCGGACGGCAAGCTGAAGCCGGGCGCCACCGAGCTGGAAGCCGGCAAGCTCGGCAAGCTGCCGGTGGTCAACGGCTCCGAGATCCTGCTCGGGCCTCCCTTCGTCTACGACAAGAGCAACATCGACAACTTCGACTTCTGACCGGCCTCACATCGCCGGCATCGTCACGGCATGGCAGGACATCCTGCCATGCCGTTTCTTTTTGCGCTTCGGCAGGACGACGGTTCATGCGACACTTTCCGGCTGGGCGGTCAGACGGCGGGAAGGCATGCGCATTGGTCATGATTTCTGCAGGAACGAACCCGGGGACTCGGCCGATATCAGTGGTTTAGAACATTTTCGACGGCACTGGCCCGGTCCGCGCCATCACCTCGCCGACAGTCGTGCGCCCTTTGAGGATCGCTGCCACCGTCTCGGCCATTGCCGCCGGTCCTGCCACTTGCGCCCACCAGCGCAAGCCTGCCCGCTGCAGATCCTCCAGCCGGCCCGGCACCGCCAGCAGGCCCTCGACGGTCTGCTCCAGGTCGCTCCAGCGCCGCAGCCGGATCGCCGGCGCCGACCGATAGAACCAGAAGTCCGGCAGTTCCTCGCAGACCACCGCGCAGCCGGCTCGCATCGCCTCGAAGAAGCGCTGCGTCTCCGGCGTGGTCCCCCGCGGCGCCACGCAGATCCGGGTGTCCATCAGCCGCCGCGCATAGTCGTTGCCTGCCGGCGAGTGGCTGGCCTGGTAGGTCTGGTTGAGCTGCAGGGCGATTGGCCAATCGGGGCGCTCCGCCTGCAGCTTGCACAGGGCCGCCGCCATCTGCCGGCGGGCGTTCAGCTTGGGCAGGTTGGCCAGGCGAGGGTAGAGGGCGAGCGGCGAGACCTGCGCGTTGTGCAGGCTGCCTGCGAACCAGACCAGGTTCGCCCGCCCGGCCATAGGCTCGATGGGCAGGTCTTCCTGCCGGGCGTAGCCCAGCGGGATGGGCAGGGTCTTGGCAGCCAGGACCTGGTGGCGGACTCGCCCCATGCGCCAGGCGATGGCGAGGTCCTGCAGCCGGTTGCGCTCGACCCGCATCCGGTCCAGCAGCCAGGGCATGTCCGGCCGGAACGGCTCCACGGCGTGCGGCCGCATACCATAAGCCTTGAGCACGAGCCCAGCGCGCTCGTAGCGCCAGGGCGTGAGCGATCGTTCCTCGCCATACATGAACACAACGCAGTCCCCGTCCAGGCCCTGGATGTCGTGCTTGCCGTCATAGGTGATGAACCAGCGGCGCTTCAGTCCGTGGTCGCGGACCAGGTGCCGGATGATGTTCAGGAAGTATTCGTAGCGCTCGCCCGTGCCCGTTTCCGCCGGACCAACCTGCAGCACATGCGACGCCCCGCCGATCCGGATATTGCCGACCGTGACCGGCTCCGCCGTGGAGCCGATCGTCATGCCGCTTTGGGCACGGCATACTCGTCATGATAGGAACGCATCGTGCCCAGCAGGATCTCCGGCAGCCTCATCGTCGGCACCCAGCCGAGCAGCCGCTCAGCCTTGCCGATGTCGGGCATGCGCCGGTCGCAGTCCTCATAGCCCTTGCCGTAGAACTGCTCGGCCGAGGTCGTCACGATCGGGTGGTCGTTGTAGCGCGGATCGCCCGTGATCGTCGCATAGGTCCGGCGCATCAGGTCCGCCAACTCGGCCATGGTGACCTCGTTCTGGCGGTTGCCGATGTTGAAGATCTGGTTCTGCGAGGCCTCCGGCTTCTCCAGCACCCGCCGGATGGCGTCCACCGCCTCGTAGATCGAGACGATCGTCCGGCGCGCGTGGCCGCCGTCGACCAGCTGCATGGGCTCGCCCGACAGCAGTGCCGCCATGAAGCAGGCCAGCACGCGCGGGACGCCGTCACCGTCCCGGGTCGGGATATAGTCCATGCGCGGGCCGAAGAAGTTCAGCGGCCTGATGATCGTGAACGGCAGGCCTTCCTCGGTGTGGTGGGCATAGATCAGCCGCTCGGTCATCTGCTTGGCGCAGGCATAGGTCCAGCGCTGGTTCCTGATCGGCCCCATGATCAGCGGGGTCTCGTCCTCGCGCAGCTCGTAGAGATCCGGGTCGGCATCGCTGCTAGCTGGCAGGTAGCTCGAGATCGTGCGTCCGTAGGTCTCGCTGGTCGAGAAGCTCACCAGCCAGCGCCGGTGCTTCGCGCAGAGTTCCACGATCGGGTACACGTCGAACAGGTTGGCGCGGATGACCGCGAGCGGCTGCGTGTTGTAGTCCGCCGGATTGCAGATCGCCGCGAGGTTGATCACCACGTCGCAATGCACGATCGCCCGCTCGACCTCGACCAGCGCCTCGGGAGCATGGGCGACCGTACGGTGAAGGGTGAAGCGCGGATTGACGAGATGACGGCGTATCTTGCGATCCTCCGGATCCCATCCTTCGATCTGGTAGCGAGGATCATCCAGAAGATTGTCCAGAAGATGGCTGCCGACAAAGCCACCACATCCGAGGATCACCACACGCACGCCTGGTTCCTTCGCTACATCATGCGCGCCTGTCATGGCGCCTGAAGCTGAAGCAGCACTCCGCCGCCGGTCGAGCAGACACAAGCAAAGCCGCCGATCGCGTCAGGATTCGGCGTTCAGCTTCCAGGTGATCACCGGAAAGCGCGAAGCACCTGACGGTGATTGAACCAGATCGTGTCGACCCGCGACGAACAAGCCACCGCTTCTCCTCGTGAGCCTACTAGCATGCCTATCAGGTCATTCAACTGACGATTTCGGAAGCGTGAAGGAGTGCTCATCTCCCACGTACCAGTTGTCACCGCGCATCCACATCCTGCCGCTTGGCTGCTCGGATTTGCTCTACTTTTGGTTGAACCGGGCTAGGTGCTTCCGCAAAGGGGACAAAGCGTCCCGGTCAGGCAAGCTTCCAGCGGCGCAGACGGGTTCCAGCCGTACACAGGTTGCAGGCAACTCTGCCTTGACCTGAATGGGCCGCTCCTTGAGCGCCATGTGCGCCTGAGACAAGCGGCTCTTCCCGTGCGGTTGCCGATCTCGGCTGCTCGCCGAACCATCGAAGACCTCCAGAACTGACGGCGAGCATGGCGTCGGCGCGACGAACTTCCGGGCCTCTTGAACCCAGGGGCAGAGTCGGCAGCGATGCCTGACACTCGCACGGAGAATGGCAGGGGAAATTACGGCGGGGTACCCAACCACGGACGCGCTGCCGCTGTTCGGCGGGCGCCGGCACGGAGGCGGGCGAGGCGGTGGACCAGGGGAGCCTGGTTGGTCATCCGCTAGTGGTGCAGCCTCGAGGCACTGCTCCTGCAGCACCTGCGCTGTCTTCTGGCGGCTGCCATATCGGTATCTGGAAGAGGCACCCGGCCTGCCGGATGCGACGCCCGCTCACAACCTCCTGAGGCAAGCCAGCCGGCGCCGGCTGACAATGGCTGGTGGAGGCCGATGCGAAGGGGCCGCCTTGGCACAAGGCAAGGTGCCCGAGCGGGACCCGGTAGCCGGCTCCACCTGGGAAGGCCGGCACAGCTTTTTCGGCTCGGACCTGGTCCGCCACGGTGCTCCGGCAACGATCGCCATTCCCTTCGTCCCAACAGAAGCTTGCGACCCAGCAATGGACCAAGCACCGAAAGGTCTGCCAACGTAATGCTAAGCGAAGAGCAGGCCGCCAGGTGCAGGCTCCGATCTGCTATCGTTCCAGCGGAGCGGATCGTCGGCCAGACAGACAGAGAAACCGGGTGGGCGAGGTGGCCGGCATCGGGGTCGTCCGTCATTCCGGCCCCAGGCGCTGCGATGGCGGGCGCCGTTCCGGGCCATCCGTGATGGATGGAAACGCTGACGCGGCAAACTTCAGCATCGAACAGCACACCCCTCGCAGGGGTCGTGCGGCACGAGGGTCGCGGACGTCGGCCCAATTCGCCCGATCTCGAACTCTGGAGGCTGCGATGCGTCTGCAGAGAACTGAGTAGCCTGCTTGAGCATGATGCAGGCAAAGGCGACCAGATGGAGATCGGCGAGGGTGCTCGCGCAGCGCTCATTGTCCCTCACCAAGGGCCGAAAAGCGTGTGGCCCGTGCGAAGATCCTCCACAGCCCGTCATCGACCAGCGGGCCGATGACCCGCTTCCCGAAGCGATGGCGGCGAGCCACCGCTGGGGGCGGCGCGGCAGCAGCATTGAGCCTTTCTTCAATTGTGCAGTCTCACGACCCCCAGTTCGATACCATGAGCCTTGGCAGCGTCGGCGGCTTGTCGGCCGCTGCAGCCATGGCCGACACAGGCCAGACGCACCTTTTGGCCGGCGGCGGCCTGCACTGCCTGCGCCAGGCGGCCAATCTCGGCCGGGTCATCCGCGTTGGCAGGCGTAACGTGCAGCGCCGGCAGCTGGCCCGGCGTATCCATGGCCAGATGCAGGTTGGAAGCCTTCGTGCGCCTGGCGCCATCATCCCCGGATCGCTGCCCACCTTTGGATGAAGGAACGTAGGGCCCGACCCTCCAGCACAGCAGCGCTCGGTCGAGCGTTGCGCCTCGCGGCCAAACGCAAGACCATGTTGAGCTCCTCTGCAGATCCTTGAGGCGGCCCGCTGCCAGCCAACGCTGTGCCTGCCGATGAACCACTGCCCAGGGCGGCAGCTAGTTCGGCATCCATCGCCAGGCGCGCCAGTCTTCACTAGGAACCGCAAGCCGCAGAAGACTTCGCGCAGCTCCCGTTGTCCGGCATCTTGCGGCGACAGCGTCAGACAGGATCCGACCAGCGCCCATTCCTCATCAGACCCATCGGGTGGGTACGGCTTGCGGGCACTCATGCTCCACAGCCTGATCATCACTTCGCCATGTGGGACCCGTGGGGGCCCGCTTCCTAGGCGCATCGGCTTGAGCGCGAGACACGTGATGGCATGGCGAGAGACAGCATACTGTTGTGAGTGCCTCGCTGGAACTGGAGAGCCAGAAGACAAATCGGCCGGTCGGCGGCTCCGGATCTTACAGTTCCTGGATTCTGATCCTGCCAGGTGGCCGTCGGCAACCGCAGGAACTGCCATGGCATCAGCGGGAGGAAAGCGCTGACGCAACGATGGCTGTTGCGGCAAAGGCGATGCCGGTGGTTTCGCATCAGACACCGGCTGGATGGCAGGCTGCACCGCGCCCATCCAGCCGGTCAATCATGTCGAATCAGGTTCTGGCCCACATCGGAATGCGCCCGAACTCCAGACCACCACGCCAAGTGGAAACCGATCGCGCGGGCAGGCAGGGGCTGATGCCAGCTGCGCCCGACGGTGCTGCTATCGCTTTCGGGTCAGCGGCAGGGGCAGGCCTGGCTCGCCCGCCACATCGGGTTCCAGATAGAGCGTGTCGCCGACGATCGTGCCGAGGAGTGGTACATCGCTGACGAGCGCTTCTTTCTTCTCCAGCCGGATGACGCCGTCGGTGGATGTCCAGACCCATTCGCTCGGGCCGGCAGCGCCTGTCGAGGTTGCCGTTCCGTCGGCGCGGAACTGGATGGTGCCGGCAGAGGTCTGGATGATCCGGTCCACTTCCGCCTGCATGGCATCACGAGCATGCAGGCGCGCGTCGACCGGCAGGTCAGCAAACTCCTCGGCCATCACCGCATCGACATCCGCCCGCAAGGCCGCCTCGTCCAAGACCCAGGCGCCAATCAGGGCAACGTCCTCTTGTGCCCACGCCGGCAAACAGCCGAGAAGGAACAGCCCCAAGACGGCCAAGACCGTCTGTCGGGTTGAGGCCTGGAACCCGCCGCGCATGGCCTGTCTCAGCGAACCGGCACCAGGACCCAGACCAGCTCACCCAGAAGTCCCTGGTCCGGATTAGTCTCGTCGATCCCGAAGGTCAGCTCGATGCGATCAGGTTGGACTTTCCCCAGCAGGTCGGGACTTTCCGGATCATCGTCGGTAACGACCAGACGCTCGCCCTCAAGGCGCCACTCACCCCGGTGCTGATCCGCTGAGTCCGGCTCATTGAAAACAACCGTGCCGTCCGCCCCGAACTCGACCGTTGCCGCTATGCTCCTGCTCATCTCTGCCTTCAGGTCTTCCCGCTGATCGTCCAGCATCGCGCGCATGTCCGCCTTTTGACCTTCGGGCGCTTGGGCCAGCAAGGCTTCGAGCAGTTGATCCAACGTCCGCTCCAGGCTGGCTTGCTCGAGATGCCACACCCCCACGGGGCTGGTGGCCGAAGCGATCGGCCAAGCCAGCAACATGACGAAAGCGAAGACCAGGGCGGGCACGGCGTTCACTCCGGAGGACCATTCCTACAGCATGGCCGACCAGCACGCAGATCGCCAGCCCGATCCGCTGAGGTTCACATGTGGATCGGTTTGGCGAAGGCAGCCAGCGCGGCCTCCTTGATTGCCTCTTCCAGCGTGGGGTGCGGGTGGCTTGTACGGGCCAGGTCCTCGGCACTCGCGCCAAATTCCATGCCGACGGTTACCTCGTTGATCATGGTGCCGGCATCGGACGCGATGATGTGGCAGCCCAGGATGCGGTCGGTCCCCGCATCAGTCAGGAGCTTCACGAACCCATCCGTATTGCCGACGGCGCGGGCACGCGAGTTCGCCATCATCGAGAACTTGCCGACCTTGTAGGCTACGCCCGCCTGCTTGAGCTGCTCCTCGGTCTGGCCGACTGCCGCGATCTCCGGGTCGGTGTAGACCACGCCGGGAATAAGGTTGTAGTCGATATGGGGCTGCTGGCCAGCCAGGATCTCAGCCACTGCCACGCCCTCTTCCTCGGCCTTGTGGGCGAGCATGGGACCTTTGATCGCGTCGCCGATCGCGAAGATGCCGGGTACGTTGGTGCGGAAATGCTCATCCGTGGCGATCCGCCGCCGTTCGTCGAGGGCGACGCCCGCTGCCTCAAGCCCAACGCCGTCGGTGTAGGGGCGCCGGCCGATAGCGACCAGCACGACGTCGCACTCGATCGCCTCGCCTTCACCGCCCTTGGCCGGCTCGACATGGACCTTGAGCAGCTCACCGGAGCTGTCCACGCCTGTCACCTTGGTACCAAGCCTGAAGGTCATGCCCTGCTTGGTCAGGATCCGCTGGAAGGTCTTGGACACCTCCATGTCCATACCCGGGGTGACGCGGTCGAGGAATTCTACCACCGTCACCTTGGCGCCGAGCCTGCGCCAGACGGTGCCCATTTCCAGACCGATATAGCCGCCACCAATGACCACCAGGTGCTCCGGCACCTTGTCCAGGTCCAACGCGCCGGTTGAGGAGACGATCCGCTCCTCGTCGATGGTCACCCCGGGCAGGGGCATCACGTCGGAACCGGTGGCCAGGATGATGTTCTTGCTGGCAACCTGCTGGTTGCCGCCATCCAGCAGCGCCACGTCCATGGCATTCGTGCCGGTAAGCCGGGCCGCGCCCTTGATGTAGTCGACCTTGTACTTCCTGAAGAGGCCCTCGATGCCCTTGGTCAGGTTGTCGACCACGTCGTCCTTGTTGTCGAGCATGGCACCCAGGTCCAGCTCGACACCCTTGGCCCGGATGCCGATCTTCTCGAAATGGTGCTGCGCGTCCTCGTAGAGATGCGAGGTGTGGAGGAGGGCCTTGGAAGGAATGCAGCCGATATTCAGGCAGGTCCCGCCCAGCCGCCCGCGCTTCTCCACGCAGGCCACCTTCATCCCGAGCTGCGCTGCCTTGATGGCGCCGACATAGCCGCCGGGACCGCCGCCGATCACCACGACGTCGTACGGCTCGCTCATCCTGTTTCTCCCAAGGCCCGTAGCCGGACCGACCAGTATCGCTCGTTCAAAAGATGGGCAGTCCTGCTCGCGCCCGCCGCCCGACGGGCCGGGTCGCTGCCATGCGTGCAGCGCAAGATAGCCGGCCAGATGGAGCGGGCAGCAAACAGGAGCGCGATCAAGCCTCGATCAGGAGACGCTGCGGATCCTCGATGGTTTCCTTCACCCGCACCAGGAAACTGACCGCCTCCCTCCCGTCGATGATCCGATGGTCGTAGCTGAGTGCCGTGTACATCATCGGCCGCGCCTCGATCCTGCCGCCCGGCAGCACGACCGGCCGCTCCTGGATCTTGTGCATGCCGAGGATGCCAACCTGTGGCGGGTTGATGATCGGCGTGCTCATGAGCGAGCCGAAAATGCCGCCATTAGTGATGGTGAAGGTGCCGCCGTTAAGGTCGGCCATGCCGAGCTTGCCCTCTCGGGCCCGTTTCCCGAGGTCGGCGATGTTCTTCTCAATGCTGGCCAGGGACGCCGCATCCGCATCGCGGAGCACCGGCACGACCAGGCCCTGCTCGGTCGAGACCGCGACGCCGATATCGTAATAGTGCTTGTACACTACGTCGTCGCCGTCGATCTCGGCATTCACGGCAGGGTAGATCTTGAGCGCGTCGATGACCGCCTTCACGAAGAACGACATGAAGCCGAGCTTGATGCCATGCTTCTTGACGAAGGCATCCTGGTACTGCGTGCGCAGGGCCATGACCGCGCTCATGTCGACCTCGTTAAAGGTCGTGAGCATGGCGGCGGTGTTCTGGGCCTCCTTCAGCCGCTCCGCGATCCGCTTGCGCAGGCGGGTCATCCGGACCCGTTCCTCGCGACCGGAACGCTGCATAGGAGCCTCGGGCGCCGGGGCGGGCTGTGCCGGCGCCGCAGGCTGTGGTGCTGCGGCCACCGCCTGGACGTCGCCCTTGGTCACGTTGCCCTTGGGGCCGGTCGCCGGAACCGTGGCCAGATCCAGCCCTGCCTCGCCCGCGAGCTTGCGGGCTGCGGGGCCGGCTTGGGCGGCACCGTCGCCCACGGCAGCTGCTGGCGGATTCGCGGGAGTCGCGGGTGGGGCCAGTCCCTGGGCGGCACCCTGAGGAGGCGTCGGCTGCTCAGGTTTCGCAGCAATGGTCGGTGTGGCCGGGGCAGCTTCAGCACCGTTACCGGCACCCTCGCTGATCGAGCCCAGCACCGAATCCACCGCCACGTCGGTGCCTTCCTGGACGGTAATCTCTGCGATCACACCGGCGACGGGGGAAGGAACTTCCAGGTTGACCTTGTCGGTCTCGAGCTCGACGAGCGGCTCGTCCACCGCCACCCGGTCACCGACCTTCTTCAGCCACTTCGCTACAGTGGCCTCACTGACCGACTCCCCGAGCTTCGGCACCCGGATCTCGACGCTCATTCCAGCTCCTTCCCGTCCCCACGATCAACGGCAGCAGACCATCGCTGGCCCCACTGCCGGCATCATCCTGCCAGCGCCTCAGATACCAGCGCAGCCTGCTCACGCTCATGCTGCTTCAACGAGCCCGTCGCCGGCGACGCCGACGGCTTGCGGCCGGCGTACATAAGCCGGCGCTGCGGCACCCCCACGCTCTCCATGAGGTTCTCGATCCGCGGCATCACGAAGAACCATGCCCCCATGTTCCGCGACTCTTCCTGGCACCAGACGTACTTCGCCGTGGTCGGGTAGCGCTTGAGCTCGCGCAGCAGAGCATCTTCCGGGAACGGCGCCAGCTGTTCCAGCCGGATCAGCGCGACCTTGTCGACCAGGCCGAGTTCCTCGCGCTGCGCCTCCAGGTCATAATAGACCTTGCCCGAGCACAAGATCACCCGCTCGACCCCGGCATCCTTTTCCGAAGGCGGCCGGTCGTACATGACGCGGTGGAAGCTCGTGTCCGGACCCATTTCCTCCAGGGTGCTCACGCAGCGCTTGTGGCGCAGCAGCGACTTCGGATCCATCAGGATCAAGGGCTTGCGGAAGTCGCGGCAGAGCTGGCGGCGCAGGACGTGGAAGTGGTTGGCCGGGGTCGTCACGTTGACGATCTGCAGGTTGTCCTCGGCGAACAGCTGCAGGAACCGCTCCAGCCTCGCCGAGCTGTGCTCCGGGCCCTGACCTTCCATGCCGTGCGGCAGCATCACGACCAGCCCCGACATCCGCAGCCACTTGCTCTCGGCCGAAGCGATGAACTGGTCGAAATAGACCTGAGCGCCATTGGCGAAGTCGCCGAACTGCGCCTCCCAAAGGGTCAGGCAGTTCGGATCCGCCAAGGAGTAGCCGTACTCGAACCCGAGCACGCCTTCCTCTGACAGAAAGCTGTCCACCACCTCGAACCGTGCCTGGTCCGGCGACAGGTTGTCGAGCGGCACATACCGCTCCTCAGTGGTCTGGTCGTAGATCGCAGCATGGCGCTGGCTGAACGTGCCGCGTCCCACATCCTGGCCGGAGAGGCGGACGGGGAATCCCTCGGCGAGCAGGCTGGCGAAAGCCAGATGCTCCGCCGTCGCCCAGTCGATGCCGGAACCGGCCTCGATCGCCTTGCGCCTGGCCCCGATCACCCGGGTCAGCCGCGAATGGATATTGAGCGTCTCCGGCAGCGTGGTGAAGTTCAGGCCGAGCTCGCGCAGGCGGTCGACCCGCACGCCGGTCTTGCCGCGCTCATAGGCCTCGGGCGCCTTGTGCAGGCCCTTCCAGGCACCTTCGAGCCAGTCAGCCTTGTTCGACTTGTAGCTGCGAGCCGCCTCGTGGGCGCCTTCCAGCTGCTTTTGGAAGGTCTCGAGCACCTGCTGGGCCTCGCCAGCGCCGATGACCTTCTCGTCCTCCAGCTGCCGCGCGAACAGTTGCCGCGTGGTCGGATGCACGGCGATGCTGCGGTACATGAGCGGCTGGGTAAAAGCCGGTTCGTCGCCCTCGTTGTGGCCGTGCCGGCGATAGCACCAGAGATCGATCACCACGTCCCGACGGAAACGGTGCCGGAATTCGGCGGCGAGCTGGGCCACCTGGCAGACCGCAACCGGATCGTCACCGTTCACATGGAAGATCGGCGCCTGGACGCCGCGCGCCACGTCGGACGGGTAGGGCGAAGTCCGGGCATAGGCCGGGCTGGTAGTGAAACCAATCTGATTGTTGATGATGAGGTGGATGGTCCCCCCGGTTCGGAAACCCTTCAGCTCCGACATCTCGAAGCATTCATGGACCACACCCTGGCCGGCGAAGGCCGCATCACCATGCATCAGGATCGACATGACCCTGGCGCGATCGGTGTCGCCCTTGATTCGCTGCTTGGCCCGCACCTTGCCGATGACAACCGGGTTGACGGCTTCCAGGTGCGACGGGTTCGGCGTCAGCGACAAATGGATCGACTTGCCGTCCTCGAACAGACGATCGGTGGAGGTGCCAAGATGGTACTTGACGTCCCCGGACCCCAGCACCTCGTCGATTGCCGGCTGCCCCTGGAACTCGCTGAAGATCGCCGTGTAGGGCTTGCCCATGACATTCGCGAGCACGTTGAGGCGGCCGCGATGGGGCATGCCCAGCACGATCTCCTCGACGCCGAGGCTGCCTGAGACGCGGATGATCGTCTCCAGCGCCGGGATCGCCGACTCGCTGCCATCCAAGCCGAACCGCTTGGTGCCTGGGAACTTGACGTGGAGGAACTGCTCGAAGCCCTCGGCGACGGTCAGTTGCTCCAGAAGCTCGCGCTTGTCGGCTGAGGGCGTGTGCAGGAGACCGCCTGCCGCCTCGACACGGGACTGGATCCAGGCCTTCTGTTCCGGGTCCTGGATGTGGAGGAACTCGATGCCGATCTTGTTGGCGTAGGTCTGCCGCAGGATCTCCAGGATCTCGCGCAACGTGGCCTGCTCGCGACCCAGCACCATGTCGAGAAAGAAGGTGCGGTCCAGGTCGGCGTCGGTAAAGCCGTAGGTCTTGGGGTCGAGTTCGGAATGCCGGGCGCGCCGGCTCAGTCCTAACGGATCCAGGTCCGCCTGCAGGTGGCCACGCACTCGGTAGGCGCGGATCAGCATGATCACGCGAAGGTGATCACGGATCAGCGCACGCGTCGCCGGATCGTCCAGCGACGGAAGGTCCAGATTGGCGGGAACGCCATAGGGGACCGGACGGCTGGGGCGAGGGGCAAGAGCCGCCTTCGCCTGCCGGAACAGCGCGCTGTTCTCGGCGCCGAGCTCGTCGAAGTAGGTCCGCCAGGACACATCGATCGATGCAGGATCGGCGAGGTACCGATCATACAGCTCCTCGATGAACGACCCGTTACCGCCATACAGGAACGAGGTCTGCTCCAGTTCCTGACGCTTTGCCATCTCTCGTTCCCCGGAAACCGGCAAAGGCAGGCCCTGCTTCACCCGGCTGGCCTGCCTTCTGCCCGTTCCTTGATCCTAGACCCTAATCCTTGACAATCCCTTTACGCTCGGCCGCCCATGGCGGCGAGCATCGCCTGACCCAGTGCCGCCGGATGGTCCGCGATCGTGATCCCGGCAGCACGCATCGCCGCGATCTTGCTTTCCGCGTCACCCTTGCCGCCGGAGATGATCGCCCCGGCATGACCCATGCGCCGCCCGGGTGGAGCGGTGCGGCCGGCGATGAAGCCGACGATCGGCTTGGTGCAGCCCGACTGCTTCCAGTAGTCGGCAGCATCTTCCTCGGCCGATCCGCCGATTTCGCCGATCATGATGACGCCCTCGGTCTCCGGGTCCCGGATGAACATCTCCAGGACGTCGATGAACTCGGTGCCCTTCACCGGATCGCCGCCGATGCCGACGCAACTGGTCTGGCCGAGCTTGGCCGCCGTGGTCTGTGCGACTGCCTCATAAGTGAGCGTGCCGGAGCGGGATACAATACCGATCTTGCCGGGCATGTGGATGTGGCCAGGCATGATTCCGATCTTGCACTGCCCCGGCGTGATGACGCCCGGGCAGTTCGGGCCGATCAGCCGCGAGGAGGAGCCGGTCAGCGCGCGCTTGACCTTGACCATGTCCATCACCGGGATGCCCTCGGTGATGCACACGACCAGCGGCACTTCCGCGTCGATCGCTTCCAGGATGGCATCCGCGGCGAAGGGCGCCGGCACGTAGATGACCGAGGCGTCGCAGCCCGTCGTCTCCCGAGCTTCCCTGACCGTGTCGAACACCGGCAGGCCCAGATGGGTCTCGCCGCCCTTGCCAGGCGTCACCCCGCCGACCATGCGGGTCCCGTAGGCAATCGCCTGCTCGGAGTGGAAGGTTCCCTGCGCGCCGGTGAAGCCCTGACAGATGACCTTGGTGGTGGAATCGATCAGGACCGACATCAGTGGGTGCTCCGCACGGCGTTCACGATCTTCTGGGCGGCGTCCGCCAGGTCGTCGGCGGGCGTGATCGGCAGGCCGGATTCGGCGAGGATCTTCTTGCCGAGATCGACATTGGTGCCTTCGAGGCGCACCACCAGGGGCACGGTGAGGTTCACCTCCCGGGCCGCGGCGACGACACCCTCGGCGATCACGTCGCAGCGCATGATGCCGCCGAAGATGTTGACCAGCACGCCCTCGACGTTCGGGTCGGACAGCAGCAGCTTGAAGGCGGCCGTCACCCGCTCCTTGGTCGCCCCGCCGCCGACATCGAGGAAGTTGGCGGGCTCGCCGCCGAACAGCTTGATGATGTCCATCGTCGCCATGGCAAGGCCGGCGCCGTTGACCATGCAGGCGATATTGCCGTCGAGCTTGATGTAGTTCAGCTCGTGCTTGGACGCCTCGATCTCGTGCGGATCCTCCTCGTCCAGGTCGCGCAGTTCCAGGACCTTGGCCTGCCGGAACAAGGCGTTACTGTCGAAGTTCATCTTGGCATCGAGCGCCACGAGATCGCCGCCCTCGGTCACCACGAGCGGGTTGATCTCGACCTGGCTGGCGTCCTTCTGGACCATGCAGTCGTAGATGCCGCGCATGAAGGCCACGGCCTTGCCGACTTCCTTGCCCTTGAGGCCCAGGCCGAACGCAATCTGCCGGCCATGGAAGGCCTGAAAGCCAGTGGCCGGGTCGATCGCCACCTTCAGGATCTTCTCCGGCGAGTGCGCGGCGACCTCCTCGATCTCCACGCCGCCTTCGGTCGACGCCATGATCACGACCCGGGAGGTCGCGCGATCGACCACCGCGCTCAGATACAGCTCCCGGGCGATCCTGCAGCCATCCTCGACATAGACCCGCTTCACCACCCGCCCGGACGGCCCGGTCTGATGGGTCACCAGGGTCATGCCGAGCATGTCCTTGGAGAGCTGCTTCACCTCGTCGATCGACTTGGCGAGCTTGACGCCGCCGCCCTTGCCGCGGCCGCCGGCGTGGATCTGCGCCTTGACGACCCAGATCGGGCCGCCGAACTCGCGCGCGGCGCTCTCGGCTTCGGCGGCCGTATAGGCGACCTTGCCCTTCAGCACGGTCACGCCGTACTCGGCCAAGAGCTGCTTGGCCTGGTATTCATGGATGTTCATCGATCGCCCCTCAGAGCTTGACGGCGTCGCAGAGCTTCCGGACCGCGTCGACGCTCTTGTCGAACTGGGCCTTCTCCTCCGGGTTCAGCTCGATCTCCACGATCTTCTCGACACCGCCCGCACCGATGATCACCGGTACGCCGACATAGAGGTCGCTCACACCGTACTGCCCGGTAAGGTGGGCGGCGCAGGGGAGGAGGCGGCGCTGATCCTTCAGGTAGCTCTCGGCCATCTGGATTGCGGAAGCTGCGGGCGCGTAGAAGGCGGACCCAGTCTTCAGGAGGGCCACCACTTCAGCACCACCGTCACGCGTGCGCTGCACGATCGCGTCCAGCTTCTCCTGCGTGGTCCAGCCGAGCTTGACCAGGTCCGGCAGCGGGATGCCGGCCACGGTGGAGTAGCGCACCAGCGGCACCATGGTGTCGCCATGGCCGCCCAGCACGAAGGCTGTGACGTCCTCGACCGAGACCTTGAACTCGTCCGCCAGGAAGTAGCGGAACCGGGCGCTGTCCAGGATGCCGGCCATGCCAACCACCTTCTGCGGCGACAGCCCGGACACTTTCTGCATGGCCCAGACCATCGCATCGAGCGGGTTGGTGATGACGATCACGAATGCGTCGGGGCAGTGGGTCTTGATCGCCTCGCCGACCTGCTTGATCACGCCGGCATTGATGGCGATCAGGTCGTCGCGGCTCATGCCCGGCTTGCGCGGCACGCCGGCGGTCACGATCACGACATCGGAGCCGGCGATCGCCGCATAGTCACTGCTGCCGGACAGGGCCGCATTGTAGGCCTCGACCGGTCCCGTCTGCGCCAGATCCAGGGCCTTGCCGGCCGGCACGCCTTCGGCGATGTCGAACAGGACGACGTCGCCCAGTTCCTTCTGTGCCGCAAGAAGGGCGAGAGTCCCGCCGATCTGCCCGGCACCGATCAGTGCAATCTTCTTGCGCGCCATGTCGAAAATCTTCCCCCGTTGCTCTGCGCTGGACGGCGTTGAAGTCGCGCCGTTCTAGGCCCGTCGGCCACACCGGGCAATCGGCACGTGGGCAGCCATAGTTCCGGGGACGAACGATGCCGGCGATGCGCGGCCGGTGGCGAATCTCCAGTCAGGCCCTGGGGAACGATCCCCGATCAGCTCGTCCCGGAGGGGTCGGTTCGCCGGCTGATCACGATCCTGTCGATGTCGAAGGTCCCGTCATTGATCTGGTCGGCCAGACCATTCGGGTTGAAGAGCTGCACGATCGGCGTCGGCCGATAGGCGCTTCCGTCGCCGTCCAGGTCCACGCTCACCCTGACGTCGTTCTTCCCACCGCTACCATCCAGGTCGGCTGTCTCGAACTGCAGCCACTTCTCCGCCTGGGCTGGCGTGAAGCCGGTGCCCTGCAGCAGATCGGCCATCAGCAGCTTGTCATCCTCAGCGGCACTGAAGTCGTTGATGCTGTCGACCCGATCGGAAAGACTGCCGATGCGGAAGATGTCGGCGCCAGAACCGCCAAACAACGTGTCGTTGCCGGCCCCACCGTTCAGCAAGTCGTTGCCGGCCCCACCCACCACGAGGTCGCGGCCCTCGCCACCGTCGATCAGGTCGTTGCCGCCGCCACCGGTGATCTCGTCGTCGCCGGCGCGCCCGCTGATCAGGTCATCCTGGCCGGAGCCGATCAGCCGATCGGCATCGCCATCGCCGCGGATCAGGCTGTTCTCCAGCCGCACTGTCATGATCGCAGGCTCGCTGGTCAGGCCCTGCTCGTCCGTCACGGTGAAGGAGAACTGCCGTTCACCAGCCGCCACCTTGCCGCTGCTGTTCACATAGCGGATGGCGTCCATCGCGAGATGGTAATTCTCGTGGGTGTCCAGGCCGCTGAACCGGATCCGTGTCGTTCCGTCCACCGCATAGGTGATCGAGGTGCCATCGATCACGCCGTCGCCATTGGCGTCCGCCGTTGCCACCAGCCCGATCCGATCGCCCGACTGCTGGCCCGATAGCAACGTCACGCTCGCCGCGCTCGCCTGGACCCCGTCGTCGCTGATTTCGGAGTCGGATCCTACATCGGTACCGGATGCCTGCTCGCTGTAGGTAGGGCCGAACCGGATCTGAAACGTGTTGTCGTTGAAATCGTAGTCCACCCCCCTGGTCGAGGGCGTCTGGTCCTCGAAGCTGAGCGTGAGGTCGCCTTCGCCGCCGAACAGGCCGGACACGAGCTGGGCCCGGCCGGACGGGTTGAGCAGGTTCTCCTCGGTAGTCGGATCGGCGTCGGCCGTGTGGAACACCAGCCCCTTCACGATCGTCTGGGTCCCGTCGGTGCCGATATGGACCAGCACCGGCGGCACGCCGTCGCTGATCTTGGCCGGTTGACCGGTTTCCGGGTTGCGGAACTCGAAGCTGCCACCCTCGAACAGGTCCGGGTTGAGCGTGAAGCCTTTCTGGACGACGAAGAAGCCGAGCTGCGTGCCCGCGGGGACCACGCCCAGCGAGTAGGTGGACTCGCCGGGCACGAGCGGGCCCTTGCCGTCCAGCAGCTTGGGCTGGGACGGATCGTAGACGTTGCCGTTGACCTGCGGGAACGCGATCTGGACGTTGGCAAACTGGCCGGATGCGTCGATGTAGTAGGCGCCCAACGTGTTCTGGAACTGCGCCACCTCGTTCTTGAAGACGACCGTGACCTCGCGGTCGACGTCCAGCTTGAGGTTGTTCGGTTCGACACCGAAGACTTCGTCCGTTTCGTAGGCCTGACCTTCCTCGAACGGCGGAAGCACTTGGCCGCTGGCCAGCTTGAACCCGTCCGACAGTTCGGCGATGCGGCCGATGATGAGCGGGCGCACCTCCAGCGTCGGTGCCTCGTTCTCCGCGGGGGGCGGCGGCGGCGGAGGTGACACCGGTGGCGGGGGAGAGACCGGCGGTGGTGGCGACACTGGCGGAGGCGGCGGCGAGACTGGCGGCGGCGGAGGCGGCGAGACGGGCGTCTCGCCATCTGCTTCCGCCACGAGCGTGCCCTGCGGCTGGATCTCGCGGAAACCGTAATTGAGGGCCGTGGGGCCGAGGGGGCCGGTCGGGTCGATGCCCGGACCGATGCCGGTCGGGCCGTAGAAGGTGTAGATGCCGCCACCCGAATCGGCGACGGGACCGCTGGTCTGCTGGCCGCCTTCCGGACCGGCGGCCGGCTCGACATTGGCCAGCCGCTCCGCACTTGCCATGAGGGTGTCGGCCGCCACCACCGGACCGCCCAGCACGGACAGGCCGGGCGCCTCCTCGCCGGCCGGCGGAGGCGCAAAGAAATTGACCAGCACCACCACGCCGCCATCGGCCAGCGTGATGACCAAGTCCTGGCCGTCCGGGACATAGGTTGCAGTGCGGGGATCGAAAGCTCCGTCAGGAAGCGCGAACTTCTGTCCCGCCTGAACGAGGATGACCTCGCGCTCGCCCGGCTCCGGCGTCTGCACCGTGATGATCTCGCCGCCGACCGTCGCCGCCGCATTGTTGGCGACCGTCTGAGTCTCTGTCGCGGCCGGCGGCGTCGGCTGGCGTTCTGCGGTTGTCGCCGCATCGGGCGCCACATTCATGCCATCGGCATTCTCTGTTGGCGGCGTCGGCGGAAGTGGGGTCGTGTCGGGGATGGCGGACGGAGCGGGCGGCGGAGCCGGCACCTGCGACGCAAGGGTATCGGCGCCGGCCTGGCCAATCAGCAAGTCGCCAGTCAGGCCGTTCGATCCCTCGGCCTCGTCCAACGCCGGCGAGCCGGCCACGTCGCGCTCGAATTCCGTCACTACCCGATCCCCACGTCGCTGAGCAGTGCAGGCCGGCTACTCAGGCCGTTCTTCCTGGAGTCCCAGTAGGCTGCATCTGTTTTTCGTTCCGGCGCTTAACCGTAAAATAACTTATCGGGCCGCTATATCGGCCTCAACCGCAATCCGGTATGTGTGTGAGTATCATGGTATGCCTGCTCCGTCCGTCCAAGCTGGGCCGCCGTCGATGATCCGAAAGACCATGCGCGTCGGCGACGTACGCACCTCCATCAAGCTGGAGCCAGATTTCTGGACCTATCTGAAGGAGATCGCCGACCAGCGGCACATCCGGCTGTCCACGCTGGTCAACGAGGTCGCGAACGCCGCGCCGGACCGCACCAACCTGGCCTCGACGCTGCGGACCTTCTCGCTGGTGCACGCGCAACTGCGCACGCAGGCGCTCCATCGCGATCTCGACCAGCTGACGGTGGCAGGAAACAACCAGGATCTGCTCAAGGTCATGGAAACCTGCCCCTTGCCGATCATGATCCTGAACCCCGACCGGGAGATCAAGCAGATCAACAAGGCGCTTGCGACCTGGCTGAACCTGGACCCCAAGGCCACGATCGGCCGGCGGCTCGACACCATCATGATCCTGCGTGCCGCCAACCTGAAGGACATGTGGAACCATCTTGCCAGCGGCAGCATGCAGCGCGGCAGCTTCAGCGCGACCTATGTGAGCCCTGGGCGCGTACGTACTGCCCAGGCACTCGCGGTGGCCCTGTCGCCCGTCGCCGAGGGGCAGCCACGTGGCTCGATCATCCTTTTCGAGACGCTGTCGGGGAAGAACTGAGCCGGTCCTACCGCATACTCGGGCCGGCTCGGTCCAGAACGGGTGGCTGCTTCTTGGCACGGAGCACCCGGCTTCCCGTTCAAGCTTTCAAGCGGGTCCGTCGGGGCATGGAAAGTCTCCTGGCCCGCTGCCATAGGCACTCAGTTCTTCGGCGCACGCTTGCTGAGGATGCGCTGCAGCGTCCGCCGGTGCATCTCGAGGCGGCGGGCAGTCTCCGAGACGTTCCGGTTGCACTGCTCGAACACACGCTGAATGTGTTCCCACCGGATCCGGTCCGCGGACATCGGGATCTCGCTGCCGTCGCTAGACTTCACATGCTCACTGCCTAGCAGGGCCGACACGATCTGGTCGGCGCTGGCCGGCTTGGCCAGATAGTCGACCGCACCCGCCTTCAGCGCGACCAGAGAGCTGGCGATGCTGTCGTACCCGGTGAGGATCACGATCCGCGTGCCGGTCCTTAGCTCCTGGAGCGTGTAGACCAGTTCCATCCCGTGCCCGTCGCCCAGGTTAAGGTCGAGCACCGCGTAGTCGGGCGGGCTGTCGGCCGCCTGCTCGTGCGCCTCCTTCAATGTTGCAGCCGCGGCTACGGTGAACCCGGCCTTTTCGAGAGAACGAGAGAGGTTCCGGCGCAGAGGCGCATCGTCTTCAACCAGAAGCAGCCGCTTCAAGTCGGTCTCGCTACGTAGTCGCTCGCTCGTGTCGCTCATCATCGCCAACACTCCTCGGAGGAGACCCCCGTCACGTGCAACTGCGGGCGCCGCGACAGCGCCCGCCATCTTCCCGCCCAGTTCATTCCTTGGGGGCGCGCTTGTTGAGAATACGCTGCAACGTTCGCCGGTGCATGTTCAGCCGACGTGCCGTCTCGGATACATTGCGATTGCACTGCTCGAAGACTCTTTGAATATGTTCCCATCGAACCCGATCGGCCGACATCGGGTTTTGCGGTGGCGGCGGCAAGGCGGCTCCGGTCGCCAGCAGCGCCGCGATCACCTCGTCGGCATCGACCGGCTTGGCAAGATAGTCGATGGCGCCGGCCTTCACCGCGGCGACGGCCGTCGCGATGTTGCCATAGCCGGTTAGGATAACGACCCTCGCCTTGGCATGGATCTCGCGCAGGCGCCGGACCAGTTCGATGCCGCTGCCGTCGTCCAATCGCAGATCGATGACCGCGTATTGCAACTTCAAGGAGTGCACCAGGTTCAAGCCCTCCCGGTAGCTTTCGCCGGGAAATACCCGAAATCCGCGGCGCTCCAGCGCACGCTGCAGCGACCGGCGCAACGGCGCGTCGTCGTCCACCAGGAGCAAGGTCGGCTCCTCGCCGGACTCCAGCTCCACCATGCCCGACATACCGACTCGCGGGCCGATCGCCGCCCGTTCGTTCATCCCACATTCTCCCCGAAGGAGCGCCGCCACGCTTCGCTCGACCAGCGAATGGTCACGACGGCTCCATCGCTTGCGTTCTCAACATGCAAGGCAGCGCCCGTACGTGCAAGCAGTGTAGTGGCGATGAACACGCCTAGACCCAACCCGCCATGATCTCGTCGGGTGGAAAGATAGGGCTCCCCCAGCCATTCCAAGACTTCTGGCGCGAATCCGGGACCATCATCGTGAAGCACCACGCGTACCTCATTGTAGTCATGCTCTACCCTGACCTCGAGCCTGCTTTTCGCGAATCCGAGCCCGTTGTTCAGGAGGTTTCCTAGGGCATGACGAAGTTCGGGGGTGGGAACGAGCATGGGTTCGCCCAGTCCATCCGCGATCCTGCAGCTCACTTCCAAAGTGACCGCGGGGCGCGCATAGATGTCGGCGATTTCCCGCAATACGCTGGACAACGGCGCACGGACGAACGGCGCATGTTCGTCGTGGTCACGTCTTCGGCCAATGCCGGCCAGAATTGTCCGGCAGCGCAAGGTCTGATCCAGAAGGACTTGCGTCTCTGCTCGCAGAGGATCGTCCTCCTCCAGCTCGTTCAGCATCTCCCTGGCGGTGATCAGGATGGTTGCGAGCGGCGAACCCAGTTCATGAGCGGCGGCCGTGGCGAGGGCGCCCAGGGCCGACATCTCCTGCTCGCGGGCCAGGGCCATCTGCGCAGCGCCCAGGGCATCGGTCATCCGCCTTGTCTCCTCGGCGACACGCCAGGCGTAGGCGGCGAGCAGGATCGACGCCATGGTGAGCGCCGTCCAGACCGCCGCCACATAGAGCCCAGGAAAAGCCAGCCCATGCTCGAACCAGGGCAGCGCCGTCGGCACGAACGAGAGGCCGGTGAGCGTCGCCACCGCGAGCAGGCTCAGCAGCACGGTCGACCGCAGCCCGAGCGTGGCCGCCCCCAGCATCAGCGGTACAGCGACCAGGGCTGCGAACGGATTGCGCAGCCCGCCGGTGAGCGCCAGCAGGTAGCCCAGCTGCAGGATGTCGAAGCCGAACAGGAGAAGGGCCGAGCGCTCGGACAGGCGCGTGGCGGCATGAAGGGTGAACATCAAGAACAGGTTGATGGCCGCCGAGACGGCGATCCCGGGGATGAGCCACTCGATCGGAAGCGCGATGCCAAGCGAGTAGTGCACGAACAGCACGGTGAAGAGCTGGCCCACGACCGCCACCCAACGGGTGAGGGACAGCGTATGCAGACGGATCCGGCCCTGTACTTCCGTCGGATCGGACAGGCCCAGAAGGTCGCGCAGCAGTCGGATCGCCTTGTGGCCGACCGGGATTTCGTCGCGCCCTCGTTCGCCTCCCGCGGATCGTGCCTGATTCCTCCCCATGCATGCCTCGCCCGTTAGCGCCGGCCATCTGACCGGCAACGGCGTCGGTGGAAGACGGTTCCTGGCGCCAGTGCAAGCGCGGCGTTGGCGCCGGGATCGGCGGTTCCATGAGCGGCATCCCGTTCCAGCCCCGCCGTTGACCGATACCCGGCCCTCATCCAAGAGCGTTCCGCGAGCGCGGGTGACAGGCGAGAGGAAAAGGCGATGATCAGGGTGTGGGGGCGGGTCAACTCGCTGAACGTGCAGAAGGTGATGTGGACGATCGCCGAACTCGGTCTTGCCCATGAGCGCCAGGACGTGGGCGGTCCGTTTGGCGGCCTGGATACGGCGGAGTACGCGGCGCGCAACCCGAACCGGCTGATCCCGGTCATCGACGATCACGGCACCGTGGTGTGGGAAAGCAATGCCATTGTCCGCTATCTCGCCGCCCGCTGGGGGCGAGGTACGCTCTGGAACGAGGAACCGGCCATGCGTGCGCAGGCGGACCAGTGGATGGACTGGCAGCAGACGACGGTCCAGCCGGTGCTGGGTCCGCTCTTCATCGGCTTCGTACGCACCCCGCTCGCCCAGCGGGATGAGGAGGCACTGGCCGGTGCCGCACGCAGGCTCGGGGACATTTTCAGCGTTCTGGACAAGTGGCTGGCCGATCACCCGTTCGTCGCCGGGGACAGCCTGACGATGGGCGACATCCCGGCAGCGGCAGCTACGAACCGCTACATGCAACTGCCCGTCGACCGGCCGGTCCTGGGCAACCTTCAGCGCTGGTACCAGGGGATGGCCACGACGGCCACCTTCCGCAAGCACGTGATGATCCCGCTGTCCTGATGACGCGGATCGGCAGTTTGACGCAGCGGGGCAAGCAATCGTCGTCCCGAGGATGGCGGCAGCTCGTTTGACAAGCACATAAAGAAAGCCTTATATCTTTCCCGTGAGCGTGTTGCGTGCTGCCTGAGATTCCCACTCCTTGCGTCGGCATCTGCCGGATCGATCCGGCCAGCGGACTATGCGAAGGCTGCATGCGGACGCTGTCGGAGATTTCCACCTGGGGTGCCGCAAGCAACCAGCAGCGCTTGGAGATCGTCCAGCGCCTGCGGGAGCGACGGCGAGCCCGCGGCATCACATCGGCCGCCGACCAGCGGCCGCGCCGCCGTGGCCGGGTCGCCATTGGCCGCGCACGGGTCTAGCTCGCCCCTAACTTCCTACTGTCTGCAGGTTCCCCGATCCATGTCCCATCCCATCGCCGACCTCCTCGCTGAAAAGTCCTTCCTGGTCGCGGACGGGGCGATGGGCACCAACTTGTTCGCGCAAGGGCTCATGTCCGGGGACAGCCCCGAGTTCTGGAACGTCGAGTTCCCGGAGCGTATCCGGAAGGTGCACCAGGACTTCGTCGATGCCGGTTCGGACCTGATCCTGACCAACAGCTTCGGTGGCAACCGCCATCGCCTGAAGCTGCACGAGGTGCAGGGCCGTGTCGGTGAGCTCAACCGGGCGGCCGCACGTGTCGCGCGCGAGGTCGCGGACGGCGCCTCCCGCAAGGTACTGGTCTGCGGCTCGATCGGCCCGACGGGGGAGATCTTCCAGCCCGTAGGCGCGCTCTCGCACGAGGAAGGCGTCGAAGCCTTTGCCGAGCAGGCGATCGCGCTGGCCGAGGGCGGGGCGGACGTGCTGTGGATCGAGACGATCTCAGCACAGGAAGAGATGGCCGCCGCCGTCGAAGGCGCTGCCCGGGCAGGCCTGCCGATCGTGACCACCATGAGCTTCGACACGAATGGCCGCACGATGATGGGCCTGACCCCGGAAGCTGCTCTCGGTGCCGCGCATGTCCTGCCGGTCCGGCCGATCGGTTTCGGCGCCAATTGCGGGATCGGTCCGGCCCAGCTGCTCCACTCGATCCTGTCGTTCCGCAAGTCCAGAGACGCGAACGACATCATCGTCGCCAAGGGCAATTGCGGCGTGCCCGAGTATGTCGACGGCGCCATCAAATATTCGGGCTCGCCCGAAGTGATGGCGAACTATGCGCGGCTTGCGCGCGATGCGGGGGCGCAGATCATCGGCGGCTGCTGTGGCACCTCGGCCGTGCATGTGCGGGCCATGCGCGAGGCACTGGACAGCCACGTCCCGGCACATGTCCCGAGCATTTCCGAGATCGAGGCCCTCCTAGGACCCGTCGCATTCTCCGGTCTGGCCCCTACCCACGGCGGCGGCGGCGAGGAGCCGTCGCGGCGGCGCAATCGTCGCCGCGACTGAGCTGCTGCTCCGCGGTATGCTGCGCTGGTGCGTCCGATCGACCGGGGCATGCAATCCAGCTAAATTTCGGGACGGTGTGGTCGGTACGGCCTAGTCGATAGAAAATGGTCGGCTAGATAGCCGGATATTGTACCGGAGATCATAGCACATGTGCGGAATTGTCGGCGTCATCGGCAAGGCCGATGCCGCGCCCTTGCTCCTCGAGGGACTGCGTCGGCTCGAGTATCGCGGTTACGACAGTGCCGGCATCGCCACGCTGGTCGACGACCGGATCGTACGGCGCAGGGCGGAAGGCAAGCTCGACAAGCTCGCGCACGAGCTGGACGCGTGGCCGCTCGCCGGCACCACCGGGATCGGCCATACACGCTGGGCGACCCATGGGGCGCCTACTGAGACCAATGCCCATCCGCACAAGGCGGACGGCGTGGCGGTCGTGCATAACGGCATCATCGAGAACTTCCGTGAGCTGCGCGACGAGATGGTGGCACGCGGCCGCCGCTTCGAGACCCAGACGGACACCGAGGTGGTGCCGCATCTCATCGCGGAGCAGCTGGCCAAGGGTCTGGCCCCCACCGATGCGGCCGCCAAGGTGCTGGGGCGCCTCCATGGCGCCTTCGCGCTCGCCATCCTGTTCGAGGGTCATCCCGACCTCCTGATCGCCGCGCGCCGCGGCAGCCCGCTTGCCATCGGCTACGGCCAGGGCGAGATGTTCATCGGCTCTGATGCGCTGGCGCTGGCCCCGCTCACCGACCAGATCCAGTACCTGGACGAAGGCGACTGGGCCGTCCTCACCCGCACCGGCGCCGTCGTGCATGACGAGAGCGGCCAGGTGGTCGACCGCCCGATCCGGCAGACGGCGTTCAGCGGCGCCATGATCGGCAAGGGCAACCATCGCCACTTCATGGAAAAGGAGATCCACGAGCAGCCGGCGGTCATCGGCGACACGCTGCGCTCGTTCGCGGATCCCAAGACCCACAAGGTCACGCTGCCCGACCTCCCGTTCGACCTGGCCACGCTCGAGCGCCTTTCGATCGTCGCCTGCGGCACCGCCTCCTATGCCGGCCTGGTCGGCAAGTACTGGTTCGAGAAGTTCGCCGGCTTGCCGGTCGACTGGGACATCGCGTCCGAGTTCCGCTACCGCGAGCCGCCTCTGGTGCAGGGGCAGGCGGCCATGTTCATCTCGCAATCCGGCGAGACCGCCGACACGCTGGCCGCCCTGCGCTACGTGAAGTCCCATGCCCGCAAGACCCTGGCCATCGTGAATGTGGCGGAGAGCTCGATTGCGCGCGAGGCGGACGGCACCCTGCGCACGCTGGCCGGCCCCGAGATCGGCGTCGCATCCACCAAGGCGTTCACGACCCAGCTTGCCACGCTCGCCTGCCTCGCCATCGGCGCTGCCCGGGCCCGCGGCCGCCTGAGCGCCGAACGCGAGGCTGCGCTCACGACGGCGCTGGACGAGATCCCGGCCAAGCTCGTGCATGTGCTGGAGCATAGCGAGCTGATCCTGAAGATCGCCGGCGATGTCATGCATGCGCGCGACGTGCTCTATATCGGCCGCGGGGCGATGTATCCGATCGCCCTGGAAGGGGCGCTGAAGCTGAAGGAGATCAGCTACATCCATGCCGAGGGCTATGCGGCGGGCGAGCTGAAGCATGGACCGATCGCGCTCATCGACGAGAACGTGCCGGTGATCGTGGTAGCCCCGCGCGACGACCTGTTCGAGAAGACCGCCAGCAATCTGCAGGAAGTGAAGGCGCGCGGCGGCAAGATTATCCTGCTGACCGACAAGGCCGGCTGCGACCAGCTGGGCGAGTACGCCTGGCACTGCGTGCAGATGCCGGACTGCGACCCGTTCGTGGCGCCGATCCTATACTCGATCCCGGTGCAGTTGCTCGCCTACCATACGGCGGTCGCCAAGGGGACGGATGTGGACCAGCCGCGCAACCTCGCGAAGTCCGTGACCGTCGAATAGATCCACCCGGAGATCGATGTGGCGGGGGCGTTGTGATACCGGTGCTCCCCGTCAGGCGGTAGCGCTGGGGAAATGGGCGTGATCCACGCGAGGAAGGCTCTGCTGCCGGGGGGATGGGCGGACGACGTGCTCGTCCTTCCGGATGCAGCCGGTGCCATCGCATCCGTGGAGGCAGGTGTCCCGGCCCCGCCCGGTTTAGAGCAGGTCGGCCTTCTCCTGCCGGGCGTGCCCGACGTGCACAGCCATGCGTTCCAGCGAGCCATGGCCGGGCTTGCCGAGCAGCTGCCGGAAGGGGAGGCGAGTTTCTGGACGTGGCGCGGGGTGATGTACGCCTTTGCCGGCCGCATGACGCCCGAAACTGTGCGGGCGATTGCGACCCAGCTTTATGTCGAGATGCTGGAAGCCGGCTACACGACCGTCGGCGAGTTCCACTATCTCCATCACCGTGCCGACGGGCGGCCGCATGACGATCCCGCGGCCATGGCACTGGCTCACCTGGAAGCGGCGCGGGAGGCTGGCATCGGGATCACGATGCTGCCTTCGCTCTACATGGCAGGCGGCTTCGGCGCGCCGCCCGATCCTGGGCAGCGGCGCTTCCTCCACGACCTCGATGCCTACTTCCGGCTGGTGACTCGCCTGCAGGCCGAAACGGCCGGCCGGCCGGACGAGCGGGTTGGCATCGCGCCGCACTCGCTGCGGGCGGTGCCCCCGGAGGCATTGCGCTCCGCGACCGACAACTGGAGGAGCCTGGATCCGCAGGGTCCGATCCATCTCCATCTGGCCGAGCAGGTGCGCGAGGTCCGCGAGTGCATGGAGGCGACCGGCCGGCGTCCGGGCGAACTTCTGCTCGACCTGGTCGAGATCGACGAGCGCTGGACCCTGATCCATGCGACGCATCTGGATGATGCCGAACTCCTGGCGCTGGCTGGGCGGGGTGCGGTGGCGGGACTGTGTCCGACCACGGAAGGCAACCTGGGCGACGGCCTGTTCCGCCTGCCGGACTGGCTGGAGGCGGCCGGCCGCATCGCGATCGGGACCGACAGCCATGTCGTGATCGACCCATGCGAAGAGCTGCGCTGGCTGGAGTACGGACAGCGCACGCACACGCTGCGCCGGACGGTGGCCGCCAGTGCCACCGCACCGCATACGGGTGCCCGCTTGTTCAAAGCCGTGCTCGAAGGAGGGCGCCAGTCGATGGGGCGGCCGATCGGCCGGATCGAGCCGGGCTCGCGCGCGGACTTGGTCGTGCTCGACCATGATCACCCGAGGTTGACGACGCGGGACGGCGACGCGCTCCTGGACAGCCTGGTCCTGGCGCCGGGCCGCGACCTCGTCCGGCACGTCATGGTGGGTGGCGTCTGGCAGGTGCGGGATGGGCGCCATCGCCGTCACGACCAGGCCGCCCATGATTACCGCAACGCCGTGCGGGAGCTCGTCGCATGAAGGATGTGCCGGCGGAGCGGTGTCCGTTCTGCGGCACCCCGGCCCCGTTGATCTGGGTCCATGGCCATGGCCAGTGCGCGTTCTGCGGCACGAACCGGGAGCCCTGCTGCGACGGTGCACCGGACGAGCCGCTGGCGGCGAGCCTGCCAACCCTGATCACGCCGCGCCTGGTCCTGCGCCCGATCCTGGCCTCGGCCGAGGCCTACCTGCCGGGCTATGGAGTCTGGTCGATCGAGCAGAGCGACCAGCCCGGAACCATTGTCGGCCAGGTCGGGGTGACGCCTCGCATCGCAGCCGGCAGCCCCGAAATCGAACTGAGCTTCCATATCGAGCTGATGGCGCGCGGCCAGGGCTATGCGACCGAAGCGTCGCAGGCCGCCATCGAGCATGCGGTGCGCCGGCTGGGTCTCGCCGAACTGGTGGCCTTCACCGACCCGGACCATCGTGGCCCGGGTAGGGTGCTCTATCGCCTGGGCTTTGTGGCGGATGGAAGGCGGCTGCTTGCTGAGGGCAGGGAACATATCGTCTGGCGCTGGAGACGACGCAGTTGAAGACCATCGGTGTGATCGGCGGCCTGTCCTGGGAAAGCACGGCCATCTACTACCGGCTCCTGAACGAGGAGGTCCGGGCAAGGCTGGGCGGCCTTCATTCGGCAAGGCTGCTGGTCTTGTCGTTCGATTTCGCCGAGATCGAGGCGCTGCAGGCCGAGGAGGACTGGGAGAAAGCCACCCGCGCCATGGAGCAGGCGGCGCAGGGCCTCGTGGCTGGCGGGGCCGAACTCATGCTCATTGCCAGCAACACGATGCACAAGATGGCCGACGCCGTGGAGGCCGCGGCCGGCATCCCGCTCCTGCACATCGCCGACGGTACCGGGCGCGCGGTCCGTGCTGCTGGCTGCCGCCGCCCGGCGCTGCTCGCAACCGGCTACACGATGGAACAGGACTTCTACCGGGGTCGGCTGCGCACGCATCATGAGCTGGACGTGCTCGTGCCGGACGCGGCAGACCGCCAGATCGTCCACCGGATCATCTACGACGAGCTTTGCCAGGGGATCGTCCGGCCTGAATCGAAGCAGGTCTACCTGGACGTGGTGGCACGCCTGCGGGTGCAGGGCGCCGATTCGGTGATCCTTGGTTGCACGGAAATCTGCATGCTGCTGAGCCAGGGCGATCTCGACTGCCCCGCCTTCGACACCACGGCCCTGCATGCGCGCTGGGCCGTCGACACGGCGCTGAACGGTCAGGGCCGAACATAGCAGGATAGCGCACCTGCCGAAGGTCCCGGTCAGCCGTACCGTCCTGGAACTCGAAGCTGCAGCCTGAATGAACGCCGTCAAAAAGTCGCTGCCGATCGGGTGACCGGCGGCGTCCTTCGAGTGGCGATGGTTCAGGGGTTGAGGCGCTGGCCGGAGCGCTTGTCGAACAGATGGAGGTGGTCGACGTCTGGCAGCAGGGTGATGTCCTGGCCAGGCTCGAAGCGGTGACGCTCGCGGAAGATCGCCTGGATCTCCTGGCCCGCCATGTGCACGACCACCATCGTCTCGGCACCGGTCGGCTCGACCACGATGACCTTGGCGGGAATGCCCTGGCCGTCCTGGCTCATGTAGAGATGCTCCGGCCGCACGCCGTACACGACTTCCATGCCGTCCTGACCGCCCAGCCGCGCCGGCACCGGGAGCCGGGTCACCCCGTCCTTGCTGATGACGGACGCGCCGGCACCATCGATACGCAGCTTGCCATCGATGAAGTTCATGGACGGCGACCCGATGAACCCGGCCACGAACAGATTGTTCGGGCGGTCATAGAGCTCCAGCGGCGCGCCGATCTGCTCGACATTGCCGCCCTGCATCACGACGATCCGGTCGGCCATGGTCATGGCCTCGATCTGGTCGTGGGTCACGTAGACGGCGGTCGTCTTCAGGCGCTGGTGCAGTTCCTTGATCTCGGTGCGCATCTGCACGCGCAGCTTGGCGTCCAGGTTCGACAAGGGCTCGTCGAAGAGGAACACCTGCGGGTCGCGCACTATAGCACGGCCCATGGCGACGCGCTGGCGCTGACCGCCGGACAGCTGCCGCGGGTAGCGGTCGAGCAACTGGCCCAGGCCCAGGATGCCGGCGGCCTTGCCGACCCGCTCGTCGATGACGTTCTTCGGCGCCTTCGCGAGCTTCAGGGAGAACGCCATGTTCTCCTTCACGGTCATGTGCGGGTAAAGCGCGTAGTTCTGGAACACCATCGCGATGTCCCGGTCCTTCGGCGCCACGTCGTTCACGACGCGGCCACCGATCGAGATCTCGCCTTTGCTGATCTCTTCCAGTCCCGCGATCATGCGCAGCAGCGTGGACTTGCCGCAGCCCGACGGGCCGACCAGCACTACGAACTCGCCATCCTTGATGTCGACATCGACGCCGTGCAGCACCTGCACCGACCCGTAATACTTGTCGACCTTGTTGACGGTGACCGAAGCCATCGTTCGTTTCCTTTATTACCGGCACGCCAGGGCGACGCCACACGCATGGATGCCGGCGCTAACGGTTGTTCTGGCTCCCGGAGCCTCCCCGGAAGGGCATCGCCCAAGGCCACCTTTGCCGCCCTGGGCAAGGCTAGGCAAGCGCTAAGGATCAGACCGGTGCCAGCGGGCGGTGCGGGGAAGGGGGAAGCTCGACCCTGACTGCCGCGCCAGGGACGACGACGCCACCGGTCTGGACGACCGCCATCACGCCCGCCTTGCGCACCAGCCGGCCCTGCTCGTCCCGGTCCAGGACAGCCGCGGTAAGCCCTTGCTGATAGTGATCGAGCTGGGCACATGGGTTGCGCAAACCGGTCAGCTCCAGGACCGCGCCCCCCTCGACATGGATCCGGGTCCCGGTCGGCAGCGCCAGAAGGTCGAGACCGGAGGTCGTGATGTTCTCGCCCATCACGCCTGGCGACACCCGGAAGCCCTTGCCCTGGAGTTCGTGGATCAGCTCGGCCTGGATCAGGTGGACCTGGCGGAGGTTCGGCCGGGTCGGGTCGACCCGGACCCGGGAGCGGTGCTTGACCGTCACGCCTCGATGGGCGTCGCCAGCCACGCCCTCGCCGGCCACGAGCTCGATGCGCTCGAGGCTCTCCTTGCTGAACCGATGAACCGGGCTCTGGCTCACGGCTACGACCACCGCCATTGAGTCCACTCCTTCACGCTGCGACATGATCTTCTGCCGGGACCGGACGAACGGGTGATGACGACGACGGTACCTTGGCGATGTGCTGCTCGCCCCAGCTCCGCAGGGCCTCAATGACCGGCGCCAGCGTCTGCCCACGCTCTGACAGGCTGTACTCCACCCGGGGCGGCACTTCCGCATAGACCTTCCGCCTCACCAGGCCATCGGCCTCCAGCTCGCGCAGCTGGTTGGTCAACATGCGCTGGGTGACGCTCGGCACCCGGCGGCGAATCTCGTTGAAGCGGAGCGTGCCATGCAGGAGATGATAGAGGATCACACCTTTCCACTTGCCGTCGATCAGCGAGAGCGTGGCCTCCACTGGACAGCCCGGTCCGCAGTCGAAGCGATCGTGGGGCACGCGCGGCATCACGGTATCCTTTTCGACACTATAGGCTGTTCATGTGCGTTCTTGCTCGAACGGCTGCCAAGGCGCAAGTGCGGGGTCAGCCAAGCAACGGAGACTGCCATGCGCGCCATCGCTTTCGAGCAACCTGGACCCATTACCGCTGAGAACGCGCTGATCGAAGTCGATCTGCCCACGCCGTCCCCCAAAGGCCGCGACCTTTTGGTCGAGGTTCGGGCGGTCTCGGTCAATCCGGTCGACGTGAAGATGCGTGTCCGAACGAAGCCCGAACCCGGCAAGCCGCATGTGCTGGGCTACGACGCCGCCGGGGTCGTAAAGGCGGTGGGAGACCAGGCAAGCCTGTTCTCCGTGGGTGACGAGGTGTTCTACGCCGGTGCTCTCGACCGGCCGGGTACCAACGCCGAATTCCATCTGGTCGACGAGCGGATCGTTGGACGCAAGCCGCGCACGCTCGGCTTTGCTGAAGCGGCCGCCCTGCCGCTCACCTCCATCACCGCCTGGGAGGCGATGGACGACCGGCTGCACGTGGCGAGAGAGGTGCCGGGCGCGCCTCGCGCCATCCTGATCGTCGGCGGTGCCGGCGGTGTCGGCTCGATCGCCATCCAGCTCGCCAAGCTGCGCGGCTTGGCCGTGATCGCGACCGCGTCCCGGCCGGAGACACAGGACTGGTGCCGTGCCATGGGCGCAGATCACATCATCGACCATGGCCAGCCGCTGCCCGCGCAGGTCGAGGCGCTGGGGCTGGGGGCACCCGGCTTCGTGTTCTCCACCACCCATACCGACCGGCATCTGGTGGCCATCGCGGAGCTGATCGCACCGCAGGGACGCTTCGTCCTGATCGACGATCCGGCAACGCTCGACATCTCGCCGTTCAAGCGCAAGAGCGTGTCGGTGCATTGGGAGTTCATGTTCACCCGCTCGATGTTCCAGACGGCGGACATCGATGCGCAGCACAGATTGCTGAATCAGGTGAGTGAGCTGGTGGACGCAGGCCGGCTGCGAAGCACGATGACGAGCCATGCCGGCCGGATCGATGCGGCGAACCTGAAGAAGGTCCATGCGCAGGTCGAAAGCGCCAGCTCGATCGGCAAGACCGTGCTGGAAGGCTTCTGAAACGACAAGGGCCGGAGAGGTCTCCCTCTCCGGCCCAAGATCATGCGTCCGTCGAAGCGTTCGTCAGCGATCGGTCGTGCCGTTGCTGCGGGCGCTGCGATACTCGCTGCGGAAGCCTTCCGCGCGATAGGCCGGACGACCGTCGGACGAAGTCCGGCGCGGCGCACCGGCACCCGCTCCACGATAGGAGGAAGGCTGCTGGTGACGACGCGGCGCCGGGTTGTCGTTCGGGCCGACCTCGCCGAAGCGGACCGTCGACGGCTCGATCTTCGGCATGTCGAGCAACGGGATCCGCGAACGGGTCAGGCGCTCGATGTCGCGCAGGTTGCCGCGCTCGTCGGGCGCACAGAGCGCGATCGCGATACCCGTGGCACCGGCCCGGGCCGTGCGGCCGATCCGGTGGACATAGGTCTCCGGCACGTCCGGCAGGTCGTACTGGATCACGTGGCTGACACCTTCCACGTCGATGCCGCGCGCCGCGATGTCGGTCGCGACCAGCACCGGCAGACGGCCCTTGCGGAACGCGTCGAGGGCGCGCTCGCGCTGGCCCTGCGACTTGTTGCCATGGATGGCCGCGGCGTCGATGCCGGACTGCTCGAGATAGCGCACGATCTTGTCGGCACCATGCTTGGTGCGCGAGAAGACCAGGCTGCGCTGGACCTCGGGCTGGCTCAGGATCGTACGGAGCACCGACGGCTTGTCAGGCCCGTAGACCGGCATGATCGCGTGGTTGACGCGCTCGGCCGTGGTCGCCACCGGGGTGACCTCGACCTTGACCGGGTCGGTCAGGTACTCGCGCGCCAGCGCCGCGATGCTCTGCGGCATCGTCGCCGAGAAGAACAGCGTCTGGCGCTCCTTCGGCAGCATCTTCACGATGCGGCGCAACGCGTGGATGAAGCCCAGGTCCAGCATCTGGTCGGCTTCGTCCAGGACCAGGATCTCGACATTCTCGATCGTCAGCGCGCGGCGCTCGATCAGGTCGAGCAGGCGGCCGGGCGTGGCGACCAGGACATCGAGCCCTGGGCCCATCATCCGCTCCTGGCGGCCGAGCGGGGAGCCGCCGAACACGACGCCAGTGGAGATCCGCAGCTTGCGGCCATAGACGCGGAACGACTGCTCGATCTGGGCCGCCAGCTCGCGCGTCGGGCTCAGCACCAGCGTGCGCACGTTGCGCGGGCGCCGCGGGCTGGGCGACGATGCCAGCTGGTGAAGGATCGGCAGGGCAAAGGCCGCCGTCTTGCCGGTGCCCGTCTGGGCGATGCCCAGCAGGTCGCGGCCTTCCAGCACCAGCGGGATGGCGCGGCTCTGAATAGGGGTAGGAGTGGTATAGCCCTCGGCTTCCAGGGCTTGCAGAATGGGCTCGGCCAGGCCGAGCGTAGCGAATTCAGACAAAAGTTTCCTTTCGGCCGGGCGTCATTGGCCCAGCCTCTCGGGAGACGCGCAAACGAGGCACGTCCATCCGGACGGGTGTCGAGGGACGACCCGCGTGACATGGTCGCTTCAGGAGGAGGGGGTGCCGTAGACCGGGCCAATCCTGCTAGCTGCAGGACGTTTCACGCTACCCGGATCGAGCGGACCGCCGGACGGCTCGCTCTGCACACCAGTTCTATATGATGTTGCAGCGCCGCAAAGCAAGCGGAAGGGCACCAGTCCTAGATCATGGGGGCCATGCGTCCGTGCAACCCCTCATGGCTGGACCGGCCGGCGCAGATCCAAGACCAGCCTGCCGGTGGCCGCGATCTCTTCCTCATGGCCCGGCTCGCGCCATGCCTCTGCCAGTGCCGCCTCGTACCACTGCTTCATGGCTGGAAGCTCCAGCAGCTTCGTCGCATAAGCCGACGCCACGTCGCCCAGCTTCAGCCCGTAGCCCTGGATGCGGAACGCCACCGGCGCGAAGAAGGCGTCCACAGCCGTGAAGTCCGAGCCGGCGAGGAAGGAACCGCCGAAACGGCCGAGCCCCTGGTTCCAGATCTCGTCGATCCGCGCGACGTCGCGTTCCAGTTCCGGCGGGATCTCCGTGAGTTCGACCCGGGTGCCGCAGCTCATCGGACAGCGCGAGCGCAAGGTGCCGAACGAGGAATGCATCTCGGCGGCAGCACAGCGTGCCCATGCCCGCGCTGCAGGATCGCCTGGCCAGACGCCCGGGTGGCGCTCGGCCAAATATTCCGCGATGCCCACCGAATCCCAGACGACATTGTCGCTGTCGCGAAGGGTAGGCACGGTCCCGGACGGGGAGAAGGCGCGGAAGCTGTCCCAGTTCGAGCCCCGGCCGAACGGAACCTGGCGCTCCTCGAAGGGAATGCCCAGCGTCGTCATCAGCACCCAGGGGCGCAGCGACCAGGACGAGTAGTTCTTGTTGGCGATCCACAACTCGTACAAGGCCGCTCCTCCCAAGGGTTCAGTCGCGCAGCACGTTCCAGAAGTCCTTCACCCGCTGGAAGAAGCCTTCGCTCTCGGGGTGATGGCCATCGGCCGAATTGCCCTCGCGATCGAACTCTTGCAACAGTTCGATCTGCCGCTTGGTCAGGTTGACCGGCGTCTCGACCGCAAGCTCGACATACATGTCGCCGCGGCCATGCTCCTGCAGGACGCTCATGCCCTTGCCGCGCAGCCGGATCTGCCGACCGGACTGGGTGCCGGCCGGGATGTTCACCGACAGCCTCTTGCCCTCGATCGAGGGCACGTCGATCTGGCCGCCCAACGCGGCCGTGCTCATGGGGATCGGTACGCGGCAATGGATGTTGTGGCCGTCGCGCTGGAACAGGCGATGCGGAGCCACATGGAGGAAGATGTAGAGGTCGCCCGCCGGGGCGCCGCGCACGCCGGCCTCGCCGTTGCCGGACAGCCTGATCTTCATGCCGTCCTCGACGCCGGCCGGGATGGTGACCGAGAGCGTCTTTTCCTGGCGCACGGCTCCCTTGCCGCCGCAGGTCTTGCAGGGGTTGGGGATGATCTTCCCGCTGCCCTGGCAGGTCATGCAGGTCTGCTCGACCGAGAAGAAGCCTTGCGCGCGGCGGATCCGACCGTTGCCGCGACAGGTGGGGCAGGTCGCGGGCTGGGTGCCGGGCTCTGCACCGCTGCCGCTGCAGGTCTCGCAGGTGATGGAAGTGGGGACGCGGATCTGGGCCTTCTTGCCCGAGAACGCTTCCTCAAGCTCGATCGTAAGGTCATAGCGCAGGTCGGCCCCGCGGCCGGAACTCTGCCCGCGCCGGCCCATCATCTCGCCGAACAGGTCGTCGAAGACGTCGGAGAAGGAGGAATAGTCGAATCCCTGGGCGCCGCCACGGCCGCCACCCATCCCCTGCTGGAAGGCGGCATGGCCGAGCTGGTCGTAGGCCGCCCGCTTCTGGTCGTCTTTCAGGACCTCGTAGGCCTCGTTGATCTCCTTGAACTTCGCTTCGGCCGCCGGATCGCCCTGGTTGCTGTCCGGGTGAAGCTGCTTGGCGAGCTTGCGAAACGCCGACTTGATCTGATCCCCAGACGCACCCTTCTGGAGGCCAAGGACTTCATAATAATCGCGTTTGGCCATTTGCTCGCCCGTAGAATCCGCCATCGCTCATCATGACGACGGCGCCGGGCTTTCACCCGGCGCCGTGCGCCACCGCTCAACCGTGAAAGATCACGCCGAGCGCTTCTTGCTGTCGTCCACTTCCTCGAACTCGGCGTCGACCACGCCGTCGTCCGCCCGGCGCGCACCGCCGGCATCAGCACCGCCCGTCGGGCCGCCGGCATCGTCGCCACCGCCCTGCGCCTGGCTGGCCTTGTACATGGCCTCGCCCAGCTTCATCGAAGCCTGCTGCAGCGCCTCGGTCTTGGCCTTGATCGCATCCGGGTCCTCGCTGTCCAGCGAGCCCTTCAGGTCGGCCAGGGCCGTCTCGATCGTCTGGCGGTCGCCTGCGTCGAGGTGGCTGCCATACTCCTTCAGCGACTTCTCGGTCTGGTAGACCACGCTGTCGGCCTGGTTCTTCGCCTCGATGACGGCCTTGCGCTTCTTGTCCTCCTCGGCGTTCTCCGCCGCTTCCCGGACCATCCGCTCGATCTCGTCCTGGCTGAGGCCGCCGGACGCCTGGATGCGGATCTGCTGCTCCTTGTTGGTCGCCTTGTCCTTCGCCGAGACGTTCACGATGCCGTTCGCGTCGATGTCGAAGGTGACCTCCACCTGCGGCATGCCGCGAGGTGCCGGCGGGATGCCGACCAGGTCGAACTGGCCCAGGATCTTGTTCTGGGCGGCCAGCTCGCGCTCGCCCTGGAAGACCCGGATGGTGACCGCGTTCTGGTTGTCCTCGGCGGTCGAGAACACCTGGCTCTTCTTAGTCGGGATCGTCGTGTTGCGATCGATGATCCGGGTGAACACGCCACCCAGCGTCTCGATGCCCAGCGACAGCGGGGTCACGTCGAGAAGGAGGACGTCCTTCACCTCGCCGGAGAGCACGCCGCCCTGGATCGCCGCACCGACGGCCACGACCTCGTCGGGGTTGACCGACTTGTTCGGCTCCTTGCCGAAGAACTGCCGGACCTTCTCCACGACCTTGGGCATGCGGGTCATGCCGCCGACCAGGATCACTTCCTCGATCTGGCTACTGGTGAGGCCCGCGTCCCTGAGCGCCTTCTTGCAGGGCTCGATGGTCCGCTCGATCAGATCGTCCACCAGCATCTCGAGCTTGGAGCGCGAGATCTTCATGGTCAGGTGCTTCGGCCCAGACGCATCGGCCGTGATGAACGGCAGGTTCACCTCAGTCTGCGTGGCCGTCGACAGCTCGATCTTCGCCTTCTCGGCGGCTTCCTTCAGGCGCTGCAGGGCCAGCTTGTCCTTCCGGAGATCGATGCCGTTCTCCTTCTTGAACTCGTCGGCCAGGTAGTCGATCACGCGAAGGTCGAAGTCTTCGCCGCCCAGGAAGGTGTCGCCGTTGGTGGACTTCACCTCGAACACGCCGTCGCCGATCTCGAGGATCGACACGTCGAACGTGCCGCCACCGAGGTCATAGACCGCGATCGTCTGGTTCTTGCCCTTGTCCAGGCCATAGGCGAGGGCGGCCGCCGTCGGCTCGTTGATGATGCGCAGGACCTCGAGCCCGGCGATCTTGCCGGCATCCTTGGTGGCCTGGCGCTGACTGTCGTTGAAGTAGGCAGGAACCGTGATCACCGCCTTGTCGACGGCGGTGCCGAGGAAGCGCTCGGCGGTCTGCTTCATCTTCTTGAGGATTTCGGCGGAGACCTGCGCCGGGGCCACCTTGTTGCCGCGGGTCTCGACCCAGGCGTCGCCGTTGTCGGCACGGGCGATCTTGTAGGGCACCATGCCGACGTCCTTCTGGACGATCGGGTCGTCGAAGCGGCGGCCGATCAGGCGCTTGACCGCGAACAACGTATTGTTCGGGTTCGTCACGGCCTGCCGCTTGGCCGACATGCCGACCAGGATCTCGCCGTCCTCGGTGTAGGCCACCATGGAAGGCGTGGTGCGCATGCCTTCTTCGTTCTCGATGACCCGCGCGTTCTTGCCTTCCATAACGGCGACGCAGCTGTTCGTGGTCCCGAGATCGATACCGATAATTTTGCTCATACCTTCCTCTCGCGCATCAGGCGAAGAGACTTCGCATTGGATGTTTCGAACGCGCCCGGCACGAGGTGAGCGGGCAATGGGCAGTAGGACGCTCGACTGGCCAGCATATAAGTAAGGCCTGCCTGGGCCGCAACCGATGGAACGACAGACAATCTCTCCCCTTTCGGTAGAGGCGGCCGTGGGTCGCACAGCCGGAACGCCGGTGTGGTATCCCGGCAACCCTGGCTCGATCCGCCTTCTGGTCGAAGCCGCGATCGGTCGTTAGGTTGCCCCCACGAACGGCCGCGGGAGTGGAGATGGTGACGCGAAGTGCGAACGCAACGCGGGTGATCGAGGCGTTGAGCGAGCGTTTCGGTACCAGGCTCTCGACCAATCGCGATGTCCTGGAGCGCCATGGCCTGAGCGAGGGCCATCATCGCGGCATCCCGCCTGACGCCGTCGTCTTCGCGACCTCGACCGACGAGGTCGCCCAGGTCGTCCGCACCTGCGCCGCCGAAAAGGTGCCGGTGATCGCCTACGGCACGGGCACCGCGCTTGAAGGCAACGTCGCTGCGGTGAATGGCGGGATCTGCATCGATCTTTCCGGAATGAACCAGGTCCTGGAAGTGAATGCCGAGGACCTGGACGTGCTGGTCCAGGCCGGCGTGACCCGCAAGCAGCTCAACACCCATCTGCGCGATACCGGCCTGTTCTTCCCGATCGACCCCGGTGCCGACGCTTCCCTGGGCGGCATGGCGGCGACCCGCGCGTCCGGCACCAATGCCGTGCGCTACGGCACCATGAAGGAGAACGTGCTGGGCCTGACCGTGGTCATGGCGGACGGTCAGGTGATCAGGACCGGTGGACGGGCGAAGAAATCCTCGGCGGGCTACGACCTGACCAGGCTGTTCGTAGGCTCGGAGGGGACGCTCGGCATCATCACCGAAGTCCGCCTCAGGCTCTATGGCATTCCCGAGGCCATCACGGCGGCGGTGTGCTCCTTCCCGTCGATCGAGGCGGCCGCCAATGCCGTCATCCTGACGATCCAGTCGGGCATCCCGGTGGCGCGGATCGAGCTGATGAACGAAGGGCAGCTCCAGGCGGTAGTGGCCTACAACAAGCTCGAAGGCTTCGAGATCGCCCCGCATCTCTTCTACGAGTTCCATGGGACGACCGCAGGCGCCAGGGAGCAGGCGGAGCGCGCCCAGGAGATCGCTGCGGAGTTCGGCGGCGGCGACTTCCGCTGGACGGCCAACCTGGAGGAGCGCAACCGTCTCTGGGCCGCCCGGCACGACGTGTACCACGCCACCGCCGCGATCCGTCCGGGTGCGAAGGTCTGGTCGACCGATGTTTGCGTGCCGATCAGCCGGCTGGCCGAACTGGTGGAGGCTACCCGCGTCGACCTGGAAGCGCACGGCCTCCTGCCGCTGATCGTGGGTCACGCCGGTGACGGCAACTTCCACCTGGGCCTGCTCTACGACGAGGAAGGCTCGGACGAGTACCGTCGCTGCAGCGCCGTCAACGACCGGCTGGTCGACCGGGCGCTGGCCATGGGCGGCACCTGCACCGGCGAGCACGGCGTCGGCATGGGGAAGATCGCCAAGGTCGAGAAGGAGCACGGGGCCGCGGTCGCCGTGATGCGCACGATCAAGCGCGCCATCGACCCGGACAACATCATGAACCCGGGCAAGGTGCTCAGGATGAACTGACCGGCGTCAGCCGAACAGTTCGCGGGCCGCCACGTGGAGGAGCGCGTGGCGGGCGACCAGCCGGTCGAGGTCGTCATCGTAGCCGCCGCCCATGACTCCGGTCACGGGGATGCGTCGGCGCCGGCCATGGCTCAGGACCAGCCGCTCGCGCGCCAGCAGCCCTTCGCTGGTGATGGCGAGCCGGCCCAGCCGGTCGTCCCGGTGCGGATCGACCCCGGCATTGTAGAAGACGAGGTCCGGCCGGGCGCGGTCGAGCACCTGGCCGATGAGCTGATCGACCAGGGCCAGGTACCTCTCGTCCTCCATGCCTGCGTCCACCGCGACATCCAGGCTGCTCTGCTTCTTGTGGGCAGGATAGTTAGCCCGGCAATGCACGGACAGGGTGAACACGGCCGGGTCCTTGCCGAGGATGTCGGCTGTCCCGTCGCCCTGGTGGACGTCGAGGTCGATCACCAGGACCCGCCGCACGCTCCCCTCGTCGAGCAGGACGCGGGCGGCCACCGCCACGTCGTTGAAGATGCAGAAGCCCGCGCCGTGCGCGTGATGGGCGTGGTGGCTCCCGCCGGCGGTGTTGGCGGCGAATCCGTCTTCCAGCGCCAGCCTTGCTGCCAGCAGCGTCCCGCCCGTCGCCGCCTGCGCGCGCCGGGCGATCGCCTCGTCCACATGGAAGCCCAGGCGCCGCTCGTCCGCCGTGGACACGGCGGCACCCAGCACGGCCTCAACCCAGGCGATGGCATGCGCACGCTGCAGCCAGGAGCGCTCGGCCAGCCGCGGAACCACCAGCCTTGCCTGGAAGTACGGATCGTCCTCCTGGAGCCGCTGTGACATTCGTACATATTTTGGCATGGGGAATCGGTGGCCGGCGGGGAGCACCACCGAGTAATCCGGGTGAGCGACGATCTTGTAGCTCAATGAGTTAACTCACGATCTTCATATGGCTTCAAAGGGCAATGCCAGTTTGGTGTGCCGGCAGGTCCCGCAAGTGCGGTCGAACGGCACGATTTTCCTCTCGCAATCAGCAAAACAACCCGGCAAAACTAACGCAGTGGTTGAAAAACGACGGGGCCGAAATGCTCATGTCGCGCTCCCCCTTCTTCGTGCCGGAGTGACTGCATTGCCCGACATCGATCAGCGTTTCTGGAAAGGCCGCCGGGTCCTGGTCACCGGCCATACCGGGTTCAAGGGCACTTGGCTGACGGCGTGGCTGGATCAGATGGGCGCGCAGGTGACGGGCTTTTCCGCCGCACCGCCGACGCAGCCTTCCCTGTTCGAGGCCAGCGACCTCGCCACGCGTATCGATCATGTCGAGGGCGACGTCGCCGACCTCCTGGCCGTGGAAGAGGTGCTGGCACGAAGCCGACCGGAAGTGGTGCTGCATTTGGCGGGCCAGTCCATCCTCGCGCGCGGCCATGCGGAACCGGTGGAAACGTTCCGTACCAACGTCATGGGCACCGTGTCTGTCCTGGAAGCGATCCGCAAGGTCGGTTCCGTGCGCGCCGCCGTGCTCGTGACGTCCGACAAATGCTATCTCGACCAGCACAAGACGTGCGGCGAGGACGATCCGCTGGGCGGGCTGGAGGCTTACGGCGCGTCCAAGGCCTGCGCCGAGATCGCCGTCCAGGCTTATCGCTCCTCGTTCTTCCCGGGCAGCTTCACCTGCGGGATCGCTTCGGCCCGCGCCGGCAACGTGTTCGGGGCAGGTGACTTTGCCGCGAATCGTCTGGTCCCCGACCTCGCCCGTGCCTTCCTGCGCAACATCCCGCCCAGGCTGCGCAGTCCGGACGCGATCCGGCCATGGCAGCACGTGCTGGATGCGGTGGGCGGCTACCTGCTCCTGGCCGAAATGCTCTACGAGCGTCCGGAAGCCTACAGCACCGCCTGGAACTTCGGGCCCGAGGCCGGCAGCGAGTGGACCGTGGGCGAGATCGCCGACGTGCTGGCGCGCGCGTTCGGCATGCAGGGTTGGGAAAGTGCACCGGCCCTGCCGGTGCGCGAGGAGGCGATCCTCCGGCTCCACACCGCGCGGGCCAGGCGCCTGCTGTCATGGAAGCCGCAACTGACGATGACCGAGGCGCTCCACTGGACCGCGCAGGGCTACAAGCGTCTGGACCGCACCGGCGACACGAGCTGGCTGGGCGAGCAGATCGAGCTCTACAGAGGTCGGTTGCAGCTTCGGCACTTGTCGGGACAAACGCGCGACGAGCCGATCGAACTGCCGATCCTCCACACCCGGACGAGCGGGGGCGGCAACCATGTCGCGGCCTGACCGGGGGCAGCCGGCGCCGGCCGACGTTCCGGTCTTCATCCTTTGCGGCGGCTATGGCACTAGGCTCGGCCATCTGGCGGCCGACCGGCCCAAGCCCATGGTCGAGATCGGCGACCGGCCGATCCTCCAGCACATCATGGAGGTCTATGGCCGGCAGGGCTTCCGCAAGTTCGTGCTGTGCACGGGCTGGCGCAGCGATGTCATCGGCGAGTTCTTCGGCCTCTGGCATTACTGGAACGCCGACTTCACCGTGAACCTGCGCGACCGCTCGGTGTCCTGGCACCAGACCCGCGCCTGGCCGGACTGGGACGTCACGATCGCGCAGACCGGCATCGGCACCATGACCGGCGCCAGGATCGCCCGTGCCGCGGCCCGGTATCTGGGCGATGCCGAGCACTTCGCGGTCACCTATGGCGACGGCCTGGCCGATGTCGACCTGATGGCCGAGTTCGATTTCCACCGCGAGCACGCGCAGCTCGCCACCATGCTGGGTGTCCAGCCGCCGTCGCAGTTCGGACGGATCGAGCTGGACGGCGAGGGCCCCGCCCGCTTCACCGAGAAGCCGGACCGCACCGACCAGTGGATCAACGGCGGCTACTTCTTCTTTCGCAAGGGCGTGCTGGACCATCTGTCCGAGCGCTCCGATTGCGTGCTGGAAGCGGAACCCCTGCAGCGCCTGGCCGAGCTCGACCAGCTGCGCGTCTACAAGCATGCCGGCTTCTGGTCCTGCATGGATACCAGCCGCGACAAGGAGAAGATCGAGGCGCTGTGGGAAACCGGTGCGGCACCCTGGACCGGCCAGCAGGGGAGCCTCGTCGATGCGTGAGGTGGCAAGACCCCTGCCGGGCATGCGCCTGTTCGACCTGTCGCCCAGGCTCGACGAGCGCGGCTCGTTCACGCGGCTGTTCTGCCGCGGTCAGCTGGCGGAACTCGGCTTCGAGGCAGGGGCGGCGCAGGCGAACCTGTCTCGCTCCACCCGGTCCGGCACCCTGCGCGGCCTTCACTACCAGCTGGGCGATTCGGCGGAAGCCAAGCTGGTGACCGTGGTGGCCGGCGCTGGCCGGGCAGGTGCCGACCCTGAAGGCACCGCAGCTGATCCGCGACCACATCCATGTCGACCTGCTCGCCCGGGCCTATGCCCGGTTCGTCCGCGAGGTCCACATGGCAAGGGCGGCGCCCGAGGGCTCGGCGTTCCGTTCGGGGCCTTCCGGGCATGTCGAGGCGGTCGCCAGCTTCACCGCCCGCTTTGCGCGCGCCATGGGACCGCTCCTGGGCGTGCCTACCCGCTGGTCGGCGGCCTGCGTGAGCGCTGCGACAAGCGAGCCGCTGGTGCGCTGCAACGGCGAGCCGACCCGCCACCTTCATCCCGACTTCGACGAGGCCCGGGCGAACGAGGAACTGGCCGCCTGGTATCTGCAGCGCTTCGGCGGCGGGACCAGGCTGCGCGGCGTCGCCCGGCTGCCCGAGCAAGCCTTCGAGCTGGCCTGAGCACCATGACATCCTCACCCGAGATCGGCGTGGTCGTGATCACGCACAACAGCCGGCACCACCTGCAGCACAGCCTGCCGCCCTTCCTCCGGTCGCCGCTGAGGCCGAAGGTCCTGGTCGTGAACTCCTCCTCGGCGGACGGCACGGTCGAGTGCGCGCAGGCCATGGGTGCCGAGACCTGGGTGCTGCCGCGCCGCCGGTTCAACCATGGCGCCACCCGCGAGGAAGCCCGCCGGCGGATCGGCACACCGATCGTGGTCATGCTCACACCCGATGCCTATGCGCCCACCCCGGACGAACTCGGCCGCCTGGTCGAGCCGATCCGGTCCGGCGTGGCAGCCTGCGCCTATGGCCGGCAGCTGCCACGCGAGGGTGCCGATCCGGTGGAAGCGCTTGGCCGCGCCTTCAGCTATGGCGAGCGGAGCGAACTGCGCAGTGCTGCCGACCGCGAACGGCTCGGCAGCAGCGTGCATTTCTGCTCCAACGCCTGGGCTGCCTGGTCCAATGCTGCCCTCGACCGCATCGGCGGGTTTCAGCCGACGCTGGTCAGCGAGGAGACGATCGCCGTGGCCAAGCTGCTCCGCATAGGCGAGCGGATCGCCTATGTCGCGCACGCCGTGGTGCGCGCCACTCGCACTGCTATGGCCTGATCGACGAGTTCACCCGCCATTTCGATATCGGCTGGACCCGTGCCTGCCATGCCGGTCTGCTCCTGGCCGATGGTGGCGATGGTCCGCGCGGCCGGGCCTTCGCCGGAATGCTACTGCGGGAGCTTGCGGAGAAGGCGCCGCACCGGTTGCCCGGTGCGGTCCTGGCGCTGGCGGCAAAGTGGCTGGGCTACCGTGCCGGCATGATGGGCGCGCGCCTGCCTGCCCAGCTGCTCGCCCCGTTCAGCGGCCAGGACTTCTTCTGGCAGAGCGACTTCGCCCGGAGGCGCCCGTCATGAGGATCGCTATCGTCACCAACAACGTCCTGCCGCCCCGCGAGGGCATCGGGCGCCATGTCCTCGAGACGGCCAAGCGCCTGCACGCCCGCGACCATCAGGTCGAGATCCTGGCCAAGGGCGACGCGTTCGGCGAGGTACGCTCCGAGCTGCTGGAGGGCGTGCGGGTCCATCACTGGCCGCACCGCCCGCTGCGTCCCTTCCACCACCAGGCGACCCGGCCGCTGCTGCAGGATCTGCTGGAACGTCTGGGCCCGGTCGACCTGCTCCATGTCCATCTGCCACTGATGCCGCTGCTCGACACCAATGCCAGGGTGATCGTCACCTGCCATGGCACGCTCGATGCGGATACCGAATCCTTCACCGAGCGCTCCTTGCGCGCGAGCCTGATCCGCACCCAGGCGCGCCTCGTCGCGCGCCCGATGGAGCATGCCTGGTTCGCGCGCGCCGAGCGGATCATTGCGGTCGCAGGATGCGTGAAGGACGAGATCGTCGAGCGCTACGGGGTCCCGGCCGGGCGTGTCGACGTGGTGCGCAACGGCGTCGATTTCACCCGCTTCCCGTTTGACCGGCGCGTGCGCGACGGTGCCCGCCTCCTGTTCGTCGGCCGTCTCGGATGGCGCAAGGGCCTGTTTCGGCTCCTCGACGCGATGGCCATGCTGCCGGCGCAGGTGACCCTCGACCTGGTAGGGGAGGGGCCGCTGGAAGAAGACCTGCGTGCGCATGCGCAGGCCCTGGGCCTGGCCTGCCGTGTCCACTTCCGCGGTTTCCTCCCGCATTCGGAGGTCATCGAGGCGCACCGGGCCGCCGACCTGTTCGTCAATCCGGCCGACTATGAGACCGGGCCGCTCACCCTGCTGGAAGCGATGGCGCTGGGCACCCCGCTCGTCACCACGGCCACCGGGCTCGTCAAGGAACTGGACGATGCCGCCGGGCTGCGCATCTGCGCCACGGATCCCCGCGCCCTGGCCGACGCGATCGGGGAGGCCCTGGCCACCTGGCGACGGTGCCCGCCATGCCCGCGCCGCGCGGCGGGTCGTGGAGCGGCAATTCGGCTGGGATGCCATGGTGGACCGGCTGGTCTGCCTGATGGACCAGCCCTTGGCACGGGCAGCCTAGGACATGAGTGGCCACGACGTCGTCGTCTGCTTCGGATTCGAGCACGACCGGATCCGCCGCCAGCCCTGGCATGTCGCCCACGGCATTGCCAGCGGCCTGCGCATGCGCGGTCGTCGCGTCACCCTCCTGACCGACGCCCGGCAGCCACCCGACGGACAAGGCTATGCCATCCGCCGCGTCGGCTGGCTGTTCGAGCGCGACGAGCCGAGCCGGGCCCTGCGTGCAGCGCTGGCGGAACTGGCCCCGCAGCGCATCTTTGTCGTGATCGGCACCCACGAGCTCGTCCATGGCGGCCGTTTCAGGTTCGGCCCGCCGACCTTCCTGGTGCTGGCCGTGCAGCCGTTCACCGCGAGCGAATTCCTGCGGATCCCGCTGCTCGATCTCTGGCGTGAGCGGGGGCTCCTGTCGCTGGTCCTGCTCGGCTCCATGCTGCCGGGGTCGGTGCTCCGCCGGGGCTATGCCCGCAGCGCTGCGTCGGGGCTCGTCTTCCTGTCCCAGGAAGCACGCGCCCGGTTCGCCGCCATGGGCCTTGGCCCCGGCGTGCATCTGGTGCCGCAGGTCGAGCCGGTGCCGCCGGGCCAGATCAGGATCGGCCGCTGGGTGCCGACCATCCTCTATGCCGGCCCGCCTCTGGCGCTGCGTGGCGCCGACCTGGCGCTCCGCGCGTTCGAGGAGGCCCGCAAGGCCGGCATGGAGGCCAGGCTGCTCCTTCTCCTGCGCCCGGACGGCCATCCATCCGCGATGGACCGATTCCTGCACCGCGTGGAGCGCTCGCGCTGGCGGGAGTCGATCGGCGTGGTGACCGCCATGCTCTCGGCGGACGAGATGCGGGCCTATCAGGCGCAGGCCGACGTCCACCTCCTGCCGTTCCGCGTGACCGTATCGGATGCGCCGCTCGTGGTGATCGAAGCGGGTCTGACCGGCCGCCCGGTGGTCGTCCTGGATACGCCGGGCGTGGCCGAGTATGTCCGGCCGTTCGACGGGTTCGTGGCGCGTTCGCCGGGCGACCTGGCCCAGGCGCTGCGCTGGGCCGTGCGCCGCCCGCCTGCCAGGGCCGTGGCGGATGGCGACTGGACCCGCTGGGACCAAGCGGTCGCGCCACTGCTCCGTTTGCCACCGATCGGGCCGGCCCGGCTGGCGACGGTCGCGCTGATCGGCATCGACGGCGCCGGCAAGACCACGCTCGCGGAACGGCTGCGCAGCAGGCTCCGCCTGGGCGGGCGACCCTGCGTCCATGTCTGGAGCCGTTTCCGCAACTATGCGAGCAAGCCGGTCCTGGCCCTGGCCCGCCTGACCGGCCACAACCGCAAGATGCGGTTCGGCGGCGTGCTGGTCGGCGTCCATGACTTCGAGAACTGGCTGGCCTGCCCGTTCCTCTGGCTGCAGCGCCTGGACGTCCGGCTCGATTCCTGGTTCCGCGTCCGACCGGCGGCGCACCACGGCCTGGTCGTGATGGATCGCTGCGCGCTGGACCAGCTGGTCGACATGGCGGTGGATACCGGGCTGGAGGACGAGCTCCTGGCAAGGCTGGCGCCGCGCTTTTTGGACCTCCTGCCCCAGCCGGCCTGGGTGGTGCTCATCGACCGGGAACCGCTCCTGATCGGGGTCAGCCGGCCGGATGCGCTGATGGACCCGAAACTCCTGCGACGGCGCGCGGTCTACAGGCGGCTGGCCACCCATCTGGGCCTGCCGGTGATCCACAATGACGGCACGATCGAGGCGGCCGACCGGCGCCTGGACGAACTGGTGGGCCTTCCGCCGGGCGAGGGCGGTCAGAGGGCGCAGGGATGATCCGGGTCTTCTACGCCAACGATCCGCTGGCGGCCGACCAGGGCGGGGGTGCGGAGCATTTTCGCGGCATCTTCCGCGCTCTCGAGCACTCCGGCCTGGAATGGCAGATGGTGGCGGCCAGGCTCGGGGATCGCCGGCACCCAAGGATCGACTACATCGCGGACGGCTCGCATTTCGGCCGGTGGTACCTGGCACTCTGGCGCTGGTTCTGGCGCCATCGCGGCACGATCGGGCGGGAGGACGTGCTGCACTTCCACCGCAACTACGCGGCCTGGCCGAAATACCTGCTCTGTCCCGGGCGCGGCCGGGTCGTGATCACCTACCACAATGTCAGCGGACGGGTGCTGGACGGCATGCTCGGGCGCTGGGGCCAGCCGATCCGCCTGGTGATGAAGGCGCTGGAGCGGCGTGCCGTCGGCCTGGCCGACCAGCTGATCTGCGTCTCGGAGCGCGACCGGCAGGAACTGGCCGGCAGCGTCGCCAGCAGGCCGTTCCAGCGGGCTGCCGTGCTCGCGGCCGCGGTCGATGCACGCGGCATGGTGGCAACCGCCCCGTCGCCTCCTGCCGGCACGACCCGGCTCCTTCTCCTGGGCCGCCTGGAGCACCAGAAGAACCCCATGCGCGCGGTCGAGGTCCTGGAGCGCCTGGCCGAAACGGACGACCGCGGCTGGACGCTGACGATCGCCGGCGACGGTGGCCTGCGCACCCGGTTGCAGCAGCGCATCGCGGACAGCCATGCCGCGGCCCGGATCGTCTGTACCGGGCTGGTGCCGCACGATCGCGTGGCCGACCTGATCGACGCGCACGACATGCTGCTGCTGACCAGCCGCTATGAAGCATCGCCCACGGTCGTGAAGGAGGCCCTGCTCCGCCATCGGCCGGTCGTCAGCACCGATGTCGGCGACGTCGCGCGCTGGATCGAGCCCGGCAACGGGATGATCTGCGCCGACGATCCCGGCGAGATCGCCCATGCGGTCCTGGCCATGGCCGACCTGATGGCCGATGGCGGTTTCCGGCCGCCCAGCCGTCTTGGTTCGGATGCCGAGCGACAGCTCATGGCGCCGCTCATCGATCTCTACCGTACCGTCCAGGCTGGCGGGTGAGGCGACATCTTTCAAGGCTGCGTCCGCTCCTGATCGGCAGCTTCGCCCGCCTGGCCGCGGCCTTGATCGGCCTTGCGGGAACGACGGTGGCGGCAAGGACGCTGGGTCCGGCGGCTTGGGGCGACTGGGTCGTCCTGTTCGCCCTGTTCGGCTGGAGCCAGCATCTTGCCGAGTGGGGGCTGCGCAACGTGGCGCTCGTCGAAGGCGGGCGCCTTGGTGCTGCGTCGCCAGGCCTGATCCTCGACCTTTGGCGCGCCCGGCTGCCGGTCCTGGCCCTGGCGGCCGCGATGCTCACGACCACGATCTGGCTCGTTCGGCCGGGCGATGTCGCATCGTCCGTCTGGTTCGCCGCAGCGCTGGTTGTGATCGCGCTGAACCTGGACTGGACGAGCCTGGTGCGGGGCGATCCCGTTCCCGCAGCCGCAGCCCTGGTCATGCGGCCGGCGGGTTTCCTGCTCGTCGTCCTGCTGCTGCCGTCACCGCTGAGCGTCGCGGAGCTGGCCGCCGCGACCGCCGCCGGCTGGACGGCCGCCGCCTTGGCGGGCCTGAGCGGTCGCCCCTGGCGGAGGACGCCTGCCACCACCCGGCGAAGGCTCCGGGTGGCCCGGCTGCTTCGGGCCGGCGTGCCGTTCTTCCTGGTCACCGCGGCCAACCAGCTGGCGCCGACAGCCGATCTGCTGGCGGCCGTCTGGATGCTGGGGCCGGCCGCGGCCGGGACGCTCGGCCTAATCGCCACGGTCGCCCAGGCTGCCACCTTCGGCGCCCAGGCGAGCGCCCAGTGGTGGCTGGCGCGGTCGCCCCGGCTGCCGCCAGGCGCAATCCGCAGGGCTGTGATCGAGGCTGGCGCGCTGGGCCTGGTCGCTGGTGGCGGGCTGGCCCTGCTGGGTCCGCCGCTCCTGCTCCTGGTGGCAGGCCCGGATTGGGCGGCAGCGGCCGCCCTTCTGCCGCTGGCCGGGCTGTTCGTCGCCGTCACCCATGTCACCGCCGTGCTTGCCGCCTGGACCAGTGCAGCCGGCGGGGCCGGCACGGTCGCGCTGATCCAGCTGGGCAGCCAGGCGCTGCTCTGGCCCTTGCTCCTGCCGGCCGCGTTCGCCTGGGGCCTGCCGGCCGTGCTGCTGCTGCGCGGTATCGCCGAGATCGTCCGTGCGGCCCTGCTCGCCGCTGCGTGGCAGCGTCGGAGTCTGCTGCAGACGGCTTTTGTCGAAACTGTATAAAAAGCCGTTCAAAAGAAGAACGGATTTGCTGGTTAAGTCGAATCGAATCCGAAACGATAATGATTGCCAGGAATTCAGCCTGATGGTTATTCATTAAGGGCGAGGGGAATGGATCTAAAGATCCGCAACAGAAGTCTCTCAAGACTATACTGATCATTGGAGTGCGAGATGGCTGTTTCGACACGCGACCTGCACCAGATGCTCCACCGTGAGATCAGGAGCTTCCGGAACGAACAGCCCTCTGCCACGGTGACGCCGTTTCCGCGTCGGGTTCGTTCGCCGGAGCTGGAGCTGGAGCATTTGCGGGTGGAGCTGGATGCCGAGGCCGGGCTGTTGTTCGCCCGGATGAAGCATCCCGAGCGGGCCTGCTACACGCTGGGGCTGATGCGCGACATGCGCACGCTGCAGCGCCACCTGGTCGAGCTCTATGCCGGGCTGCCCGCAGCGGAGATCCCGTTCCGCTACCTGGTCTGGGCGTCCGAGGCACCCAAGGCCTGGAGCCTGGGCGGCGACCTTGCCACCTTCACCGCGATGATCCGCTCGCGCGACGAGACGGCCCTTCGCGCCTATGCGCACTTGGCCATCGACATCCTGCACGACAACCTGGTCAGCCTGGGCCTGCCGGTCCTGACCGTGGCGCTGATCACTGGCGATGCGATCGGCGGCGGCTTCGAGGCGATGCTGACCGACGACCTGGTGATCGCCGAAGCCGGCACCAAGTTCGGCCTGCCCGAGATCCTGTTCAACCTGTTCCCGGGCATGGGCGGCTACAGCTTCCTCAAGCGCAAGCTGGGGGCATCCATGGCCCGGCAGATCCTGGAGGACGGCATCTCCCGCTCGGCCGACGAGGTCAAGGCGCTGGGCCTGGTCGACCATGTCTGCCCGGCCGGCGAGGGCGAGGCGACCTTGCGCCGCCTGGTCGCCGAGCAGGCACCGCGCTTTGCCACCCTGCTCACCCTCAAGCGGGTGCGCGAGCGCGCCGACCCGCCCGCCAAGGACGAGCTGGTCGACATCGTCGACCTGTGGGTCGACCTCGCCATGCAACTGGGCGAAGACGAGCTGCGCCGCATGGACTGCCTGGCCCGCGTCCAGGAGAAAAAGCGCGCCCAGCCCCACACCAGAACACGCCATGCCGCATGACGGAGGCCCTCAGAATCAAGCCTCGCCCTCGGCACTACTTGGACAGGAGATGCCGCGTTACCCATCTCACGGGGGGACTGGCCCTACGGGATTCCGCTGCTGGCCGGCTTGGCTGATCGTCCAGGACCTTCCTGCCGAGGCCGCGCAGCCCGGAGGCGGGGAGGGCGGTGGATAGCGGAGCAACTGTGCCCCAGGCTACCTGCCATCGCTGCAAGGTGAACCTCGACAGGACGTCGATCGGGCTCGCAGCCTGGCCTGGTGAGGCCGCCTCATTACCGTCGGTCGCTGGCCTGTCTCCTGCTTCGACAGCCCGCCAACCTGCGGCAGAGCCCTTCTTCCGGAACCTTGCGGACCTGTGCTGGCGAAGCGATGGCGCTCCGTCCAAGATGTCCGCTGAGATCATTCGCCCATCGGCCGCGACCTGCACATCGCATGGCGAGGGCGTTGCAGAACGAGCCAGGCACCGGCCGTTGCTTGCTGCGCCACCTTGGCAGAACTAGAGCATGTGTGATCCGTTTCGATGTCGTGACCGTCCGGCGGGACACAGGCAATGGCGGAGGCGCACTGGCGGGAGCATCTCGAGTTCCGGCTCGATCCGTTCTGGCGGCGATGGGCATGAGGAAGCGACGGTCCTGGGCGCCGGTCCGCCTGCAGGGGCTGATCGGACTGGTTGAGAGGGCCGTGAGCCTGCAGCCCACCGCGCTGGAGCAGGCTTGACATGGCCAGCTTCATCATATCGTCACGAGCACCAACTGGGACGACGGATCCCTCCAGATCCTCCTGGACCTGAATCCCGTGGACGCCGGATGAATAGCCGCCTGGCCAATCATGGTGGAGAAGGCAGCCGTGCTGGTGGTCGTCGACACCGCCCTGCCCAAGCAAGGGGAAGCGTTCGGCAGGCGTGGCAAGGCAGTACTGCCGCTGTCTACGCAGGCGGGCTAACTGCCAGGTTCTCGCCTTGCTCACGCTGGCCAAGGACGAGGTCCCCTTGCCGGTGAGCCTGGGCGGCCAGCAAGGCTCGCTGCGTGCAGGCCGGCATACCAGAAGAGTACCAGCGCTCTTTGCCGAAGACCGAGATCGCGCTGATGGAGATCGATCGGATCATCACCGCCGGCGCCCATGGCCTTGCCAGGTGCTGGTCGATACCCCCAGGCGTCCCGAGGACAAGGGACCACTGGCAGCGGCGTTCACCGCCAGACGAGTGCACCCAGCCGAGGGCGCACAGCTCAGCCAGGGCCGTCATCTGCCGGGCGAGGAGGTCTGGCTGGTGGACGAGCATCGCAGCTCCGGCGAGCGCAGATACTACCTCTCCTTGGCCACCTGCTGCGGGCTGAACCGTAAAGACTGTCGCCAAGTGGCATCGGCGCAGCTTTATGGCCGATGCACGGATGGGACCAGGCCGGCCACGCAGCCCGGTGCTCCCCCAGGCCGAGGAGGCGATGATGGTCGGGTTCCGTCGCCCTACGCTGCTGCCCTTGGACGACGTCCTGCGCTGTCTCGTGCCTGCTGAGTGCCGTCACGGCATTTCCCGCTTGCCCCATGACGAGGGGAGGACATCACGGCGCAAGCGCTTTGCCGATCCTGCAAGCTCTGCAAAGGCCAAGGGCAAGCTTTTCAAGCTCCTCGCGATTGACCGGGCTTCACCCATGTCGCTGTTCGAAGCCAGCGGCGCTGCCTTCCTGCGTTAGGTCGCCGCCATGTTCGCCTGCCAGATCCATCCTGCGCTGACTGGCGACAGCCTGTCCCGGACCTGATCCGGAGGCATGCTGCAGGCTCCTGCCTGCCATCCTTTCAGAAAGCGAATCGAGGGCCTGCTGGCCATCGATGAACCAATGGTCAGGCCGAGAGGATGAACCGGAAGATCAAGGAGGCCACCATCAAGGCCTTCCATCCCGACTCTCAGGCATTCCAGCCATACGGCTTGACGTTCGTCACCGCCTGCAACCTCGCCAGCCACCTCAAGGCATCGCCATGGCGGACACCGTTCCAGACCATCTGCGGCGCCCGGAAAGCCCGACCGTCAGCCCACAGGATCAACCCACACCACCTCATCCCAGGGATCGTATGGCTGAGCCCAGTGCCAGGGGTGCCGACCGTTCCGGCACGTCCGCCCGGTCAGGCTCTTCTGCCGGCGCCGGCGGCGACGGAGGCCGGCATTGACGAAGGCCTGTTGGATCCTGATCTCATCGGGACCCGCAGCAGGGCCGGGGACACCAGGAAGGGATTGGCCCTCTTCTCATGGCAGGTGGCGATAGCCCGCCAGTTCTTGAGCCTGGCTGAGAGCCGCTCGACCCGGCCACAGCCTTGCTCTCGATCGATGGAGACAGCTCCAGGCAGGGCGGGGGACCGCTGCTGCCGGCGACCATGGCTGGCCTTGCAGTCATCGGGCTGAAACCGGGCTCCGCGAGCCGCTAGAGCAGTTTGAGGTTGCACGGGTTCAGCGTGTCTGGTTGGGGGATCATCTCGGGTGAGGGAGATGGTTGATGACGGCCCCGTTGTCTCGGGATCTG
>JAESGR010000232.1_pt1 | contig 70763 bp, 47 predicted proteins | sample 9269771 | NCBI WGS metagenome assembly JAESGR01 (sample SAMN15739572, study PRJNA653492) | algae metagenome | isolation source: Chroococcus sp. CMT-3BRIN-NPC107 and co-occurring heterotrophs from well... | place: USA: Clark Mountains Wilderness, California | collected 2010-04-18 | reverse complement strand
GTTTTCCGGTGATATTGTCGGCAGGGTCACACCCGTTCCCATCTCGAACACGGAAGTTAAGCCTGCTAGAGCCGATGATACTGCATCTTTCAGGTGTGGGAAAGTAGGAAGTCGCCGGATTTACAATTTAATAAAAGCCTGCTTTGTTTTAAAGCAGGCTTTTTACATTTCTAAAAACAAATGCATCCAAGAGTGGTGATTAGTTTTGAAATAATTCGGCAAATTCATTTTTAGACTATACCTCTAAAAGTCCGGTTTTTGCGTTTACATTTAATGATAGATTTTTTCTCAGACATAAACTAACTATCACAAACTATTTCGTCGGCTTACCAGTCATTGGCACAAAGCGCACCTGCATTGTCCGCTTTTCGGTAACGCCTTTCTTAGTCTTTTTAATTACCACCATTTCCTGATTGGTTTTCCCTACAGGAATTACCATTTTTCCGCCCACTGCTAACTGATCTATGAGAGGTTGAGGAATCTCATCAGGCGCCGCTGTCACGATGATAGCGTCAAACGGAGCTTGCTCAGGTAAGCCAAGATATCCGTTCCCCGTTTTCACGAAAATGTTTTTATAGTCCAATTGTTGTAAAAGCTGTTTCGACTGCTCCGCCAATTCCGGGATGATTTCAATCGTATAAACTTCCCTTGCTAACTCACCTAAAATAGCCGCTTGGTATCCGGAACCGGTGCCTATTTCGAGAACTTTATCTTTTTTAGAAATGTCAGCAACTTCGGTCATGTAAGCAACGATAAAGGGCTGAGAGATCGTCTGATCGAGACCAATGGGAAGTGGAGAATCAATGTAAGCTCGTTTCGTTAGTGATTCAGGAACAAACTTGTGTCGAGGAACTTTCATCATTGCCCTGAGGACTGACTCATTCTCAATCCCGCGCGCTCGTATGTGCTGCTCGACCATTTCTCTTCGCTCTTTTTTGTATTCATCTTTCCAGGTATTCTTGCTCTGGGTTTGCGCACCGATGTTTTGTGAGTTTACGGAATTGCAGTAAGAGAAAACCGCCAAATGTAGACAAAGAAAAACCAAAATTAATAATTTGTTCATAAAACCTCTTTATAAAATAGGAATTGGATTACTAGAAGTATAACTTCAATTTAACTGTTATTGTCATTATCTTAGCTGATAATAAACGATACCCTCCAACTTGTTAGGGCTAAGCATTTTCGTTAATCTTCCATGTTCTTGGTTGAGTTAATTACAATAAATTTACCAATTCATTAGCCCAATTATACTCTTTGGCAAACAGCCTTGGAAGCGGTGTTTCAGGATGTTTAATATTTGTTCATACTAGTTTCAATTTACCCGCATTACAGCTGTTGTTGCGTCAAAGTGAATTACTGCATCAAATTGTTTTGACAATTTAGCGTGAAAGTAATGGCTCGTTCGCTCTGTTTCCGGTAGATAAATAACACCGATTGCCCGCTCAAGCCTGTCACTAGAAAGCACTTCGGAAACTTTGCCGCCTCCACGCAAAATCAGCAGAAAATTCGGTATGCGCGTTTTATGAAACAGCGCTGAGTAACTGCCTTCAAGCGCCGGTCTCACTTTTCTTCGTTCGTCATATCCGCCCCATTCCCTTGCTGCCCTAACGTATCCCGTATAGGTTGTGAAACCGACTAGCACCGAATCATTACCATATCGTTGACGAATCAGCTGACCGACGTTGTGTTCTCCAACTTGTGCGCGTTCGGTCATTCGCGCATCACCTTGATGCGAATTGTGTGCCCAAACAACAATCTTTGCTGGCTTGCCTGATTTTGTTTCATGGTGACTGGCAATAGCTTCAAGCGTTTCAGCCATGTGTTGGTCGCGTAAGTTCCACGAGGAAATGTTACGTTGGTAAATTGTTCGGTAATATGCTTCCGCGTTTTTTATGACTCGCGCGTTTTGAAGTGCATTAAAAAGCTCGTCAGTTTTATTAGTTTCAGATATTGCCGTTCGCTGCAATTCGTCAAATTGCTGCTGCACGTCTTTCTGACAGGATCTAGTGGTTTTATTGACAACCTCAAGTCCATAAACTTGTGGCTGCTCGCGAAAACGGTTGAAACAATCATAACGTTTGCGCGCGCTTCTTGCTGCATCAGGATCGACTTGCTTGAGATAGTCGATTATAGCTTTCACCGAATTAGACAATCCGTATAAATCCATCCCGTAAATGTGCGCGCGGTTTGTGCTATCGGAATTTGTATTGATGGTTCTTAAAGAACTAACAAAATCTCGAAAATCCGTGTTACGCCACATCCAGCGAGGAAAACGTACAAAATCTGACAAAGCTTGCTCCGCGCTTTTATCCTTATCTTCGCCTTGAATATACCGATTAACCCGATTGACATCCGTCCAATCCGCTTCTAATACAATGGCGTCAAAGCCCTTTTCTTCGATAAGGCGACGCGTGATTCGTGCGCGTTCTCTATAAAACTCGCTAGTGCCGTGAGTCGCTTCTCCAAGCATGACAAAACGCGCATCGCCAATCGATTTCATCAGAGGGTCATAATCGCGCTCACTTCCGGTAACAGGATGCGCTGCTTCGCCGATCAATTTGACAACAGCTGTCTCATTATTGATCCGTATAGCAGATTTTCCGGTTTTATTCTGCGCTTGTTGAGAAAAAAAGACTGATACGCATGCGGAAAAAATCAGACATAAAATCAACATTCGATAAGTAACATTGATTAAAAACTTGGTCATAATATCTCCAAAATAAGGTTTAAAGCTTAATGCTGCGTTTTTTGCAACCAATGGCTAAAAATTTAGCTTTAATGATTTCAAAGTTAGTAATAAGTTTAAGAGAGTGAGGAATTTCTATTCAGTATTCTTTCCGACATACAAATACTTTCTCCTTAATTTTGGACAGAAACAAAAGTCGTTAAATTACAGTTGTAAAGCCTGATAATTGATGATAGTTAGGACGGTAATCAGCGAATTAAATTTGAAGTAGAATTTAGCTTCTAAAGGTATAAGCCAATAAAGTAATAAACCTTTAACCTGAAATGAATTAAAATTTAGATTGCAAAATTGTTTAGCAAATGACCGAAAACTACCCTTTTCGGACACTTTACACGGAGCACTATTCGTTTTGTCTTAAAAGGGTCGCTTATGACACTATTTTGATTATTTCATTTAACGGGTGGTTTTGAGACTGATTACTTTGCAAAACAGGGTAATTTAATCCTCTCAAAATTACATCGCTCAAATTGATTCAGCTAAGTGCGTGTAAACTAATCTTTCGCTTACAAAATTGCAACTAATTTGATTTGTATAATTCGGGGAACTGTCTACGTAAATTTTCTATTTTCGGTTTATCATACTTAACGATATACGGATCATCAGAATGAAACATTAGATAGTTTTGATGATAAGATTCTGCTGGATGAAATGCCTCCAAAGCGACAATTTGAGTAACAATCGGACGGCCAAATACTTGAGACTTAGTAAGTTCATTTATGTAACTTTGAGCGAGACGTTTTTGTTCTTCATTAGTGTAAAAAATGGCCGAACGATACTGAGCGCCAATATCAGGTCCTTGTCGATTTAGTTCAGTCGGATCATGCGCGACGTAAAAAAACACTTGCAGCAATTGTTCATACGAAACCTGAGATGGGCGATAAGTAATCTCTACTGCCTCAGCATGTTCAGTTTTACCCGCACTAACCTTTTCATACTGCGCCGTCTTGGCTGTCCCGCCGGAATATCCGGATTTTACTTTCTTGACACCCTTAACAAGCTCAAATACTGCCTCAACGCCCCAAAAACAGCCTCCGGCGAAAACTGCAGTTTGCTCATCTTTTACAGCAGAGGACGATGGTAATGCGGTTGATTTTGGGTTTGCGGTAGAAATTGTTTGAGAAAATATAGTCGAACTGCAGAAGAGTGCGGCGCTTAAAAAATACATGAATAGAGATCGAGCAAAATAAACCGTCATAAATATAATGTTCCCAAAAATTAGATTGCCAAAATCTTTTTATTTAATTGCTTAATGAACCAAGGAATACTAATACGTTAAGTTTCTTTTATAAACTTCATCGCGACACCGTTCATACAATACCGAAGTCCGGTTGGCTTTGGTCCATCATCGAAAACATGTCCCAAATGAGCATCACAACGTGCGCATAAAACCTCTTTTCTGGTTTCTTCTAAACTATAATCATTTTTTTCGATGACATTCGTTTTCGATATAGGCGCATAAAAACTAGGCCATCCTGTTTCGGAATCGTATTTAGTTGCCGATGCAAAGACTGGTAAATCACAGCATACGCAAACAAATATTCCTTTCTCTTTAATTTTATTTAACGGACTGGAATACGGAATTTCAGTTCCGCCTTTTCGCGCTACGCGATACTGTTCTTTCGTTAGAATGCGCTTCCATTCAGCCTCTGTTTTAAGAACTTTCTTAAATGAAAGATCATCAATTTCATTATTAATAACTTTTTTTACGGCAATATCTTCATTATTAACAGTCTTGTTATCGTCAATAGCAAGACTTTCTTTAGCGCAGGCAGTTAGAATTGGTAATCCGGAAACAAAAGCTGTCAGCATCAATCCTGATTTTAAGAACACACGTCTATTCATATTTTTCTCCAGTAATTCTTCGTGTTAAGCAATTCGATTCTAGTAATCTAATAGATTCAAATACTAAAACAGTTTTAAAAAGTGTCGATTTTGAAACAGAATTCTCTTAGACTTTGTGAAATGCTTCTTGTATATTTTCAAAGGTTTCGCCATTTTTAGTTATTATCGAGAATTTCCCTGATTTTTTCAGCTAGTTTATCCGGCGAAAACGGTTTCTGGATAAAATTGGTGTCGGCTTCTATAACTCCCTTTCGAACGACCGCATCATCTGTATAACCGGATGTAAACAGGATTTTAATCTCCGGCAATCTAGACCTTAAATTCTCCGCCAATTCTCGTCCGCCCATTTGCGGCATCACCACATCCGTCATCACCAGGTCAAATTTACAATCTCCCGTTTCACAAATTTCGAGCGCATGTAGCCCGTTTTGAGCTTCAATTACCGTATAACCGCTTTCCTCCAAAATTTGTCTCGACAAATGTCGGACCAGATCTTCATCTTCAACCAGCAATATTGTTTCCGTTCCTTGAGGCAATTTAGCAAAAAGCTCTTTTGTCTTTTCCGGTGTGGCTTGATCGGCAACTCGTGGCAAATAAATCTTAAATGTCGTTCCAAGTCCCTCCTCGCTCTCGACTTCAATGTTGCCGCCCGACTGTTTGACGATCCCGTATACCGTAGCAAGACCCAGACCTGTGCCTTGCCCCACTTCTTTGGTAGTAAAAAACGGCTCAAAAATGTGTTCTTTAGTTTTATCGCTCATCCCGCTGCCGTTGTCTGAAACCGCCAGCATGACGTAAGCTCCAGGCAAAACGCCTGCATGCCGACGGGCGTACTCCCGCTCTAGAAATACGTTATCTGTCTCAATCGTCAATTTGCCGCCGTGCGGCATAGCATCACGCGCGTTGATAGCTAAATTCGTAATAATCTGCGAGAGCTGTCCGGGATCTGCTTTTATGCGACCGACTTTTGAATTAAGCGTTGTTGTAAACTGGATATCTTCACCAAGGACGCGCTGTAGCATTTTGTACGTGTCGCTGATTGCATCATTAAGATCGATTATTACCGGCTGCATTACTTGCTGGCGGCTGAAGGCTAATAACTGATGCGTTAAGGCAGCGGAGCGATCACCGGCTTTCTTGATTTCTTCAATGTTAGAGCGCAGAGGATCATCAGTCTTTAACTTTCGCAAGGTCAAATCGCTGTAACCGTTAATCGCCGTCAGCATATTATTAAAATCATGGGCGATACCGCCCGCTAGCAATCCGACTGATTCGAGCTTTTGTGATTGACGAAGCTGTTCTTCCAAACCTTTAGTTTCGGTAACGTCTAATATCACTCCCTGCCAGCCTGTTCTGTTTCCCTGCTCATCCGAAACAAAACGACCTCGATCCTGCAGCCAATAAATTGTTCCGTCACCGGCAATGATGCGGTATTCAAGATTCGTATCCAGACCCTGCTGCATGGCATTTTCGGTTAGACGAAGAACACGATCTTTGTCTTCCGGGTGAATAATACTTATCCATAAGTCAGGTCGGCTAAACCATTCTTCGATGGTATATCCGAACTTGGCTACGTTCGGACTGATATAAATCGTTTTATACGGCGGAACGGGTTCAGCTAGATAGACAATTGCGGGAGATGATTCGACCAGTCGTCGGTATTTGTCTTCAGCCTCTCGCAAAGCCGTTTCAGCGTTTTTGCGCTTTGTAATATCAATAGAAACTCCGACCTTACCGACCAGATTTCCTTTGTCATCGTTAACGGGTGAGGTGCAGATATGGACCGGAAAATGCGCTCCGGCTTTATTTTGCATGACTACTTCGGCTGTCCAGCTTTCCCCCTCGTTTAATCGCTTCATTACCTGCTTCGATTGCTCTTGGCTAATTTCCGGCGTGGTCAGTTCTCCGGCAGTGCGCCCGACGGCTTCTTCGGCAGTCCAGCCGTAAAGTTTTTCCGCAAATTGATTCCAGTAAGTAACAATGCCGTTTAAGTCAGTAGCGATAACGGATTGTTCGACCGTGTTCAATAAATGCGCCTGGAAATGAATGGACTCTTCGGCTTTCTTGCGTTCGGTAATATCGGTATTCATCGAGAGAAGCCCGACAATCTCTCCGGCTTGATTTCTGATCGGACTGGCATTGTATTGCGTGATTATTTCCGAACCGTCTTTTCTTCGCAGGCGAAATTCATTCGTCTCCGATTCGCCTTCGATGCGCTGCGTAACTTTGTCTTTCGCAGCGGAGAAATCATCTTCAAAGATAAAGTCAAAAATCGGTCGCCCGACCATTTCATCAACTGTATAGCCGAGCATTTCAGCCATTTGCCGGTTAACATAGGTAGTAATCGACTCGACATCCGTCAGCCATATTCCTTCGTTCGCCGTTTCAACGATAATCCGGTATTTCTCTTCACTTTCTATTATTTGCTGTTCCGCTCGTTTGCGCTCGGTGATGTCCTGACAGGTGCCAATCGTTTGCAGCGGCTTTCCCTGTTCGTCCCTGAGAATTTCCCAGCGTCCTTCGATAAATTTGATTCGTCCATCAGCTAACACTATCCGGTTTTCAGACGAGCAGATTGAATGCTGATCGAGAGATTTTACAAACGCATCCTCTACCCCCGCGCGGTCGTCGGGATGCACAAACTGGAGAAATCCTTGGTGATCCGGCTGAAATTGATTCGGGTCGGTTTCAAAAATACGAAATGTCTCTGCCGACCAGTTTATCTTTTGCGTAACCAAATCTGTTTCCCAACTGCCGACCTTCGCCACACTTTGAGCGGAGAGCAGACGCGCCCGTTCAGTTTCCAATTGAGCTGCAAGCTCCATCTGCTCACGCACGCTTTCTTGAACTTTCATTCTCGACAATACCTGTTCGGTGACATCAACGCCATAGCTTAGTATGCCGGAGATTGCGCCGTCCGCTTCGCGCATCGGCATATAGATGAAGTTGAGATAAACCTCTTCTTCAGTCTTGCTTTCAGACGACTTCAATCTCGCCGCCATCTCTCTGGCGGTAAAAGGCTCGCCCGTTGTGTAGACCTGGTTTAGTAATTCTAAAAAACCCTGATCTACCAGCTCAGGCAGAGCTTCGCGCGCCGGAAGCCCGATCAGGTTACGCTGACCGACCAGTTTATAGTAAGCCGGATTAACTGTTTCAAAAACATAATCGGGTCCGCGCAACGAAACGATGAATGAGGGAGAATTGTCGAAAATGTGTTGGAGACGGGCTTTCTCAGAAGCCAACTCAGCCGCTAGTTTTGTCCTCTCATCTTCTAATCGCTTGCGCTCGGTAATGTCTATATTGATGCCGCGCATACCGATTGGGTGACCTGCTTCATCACAGATAATCGTCGCCTGCGAGTCGACCCAGACAGTGCGCCTATCTTTAGCCATCCAGCGAAACTGCCTTGTATAAGATTGACCGGCGAGAAAATTCTCGGCTGCGTCGCGCGCTATCCATTCCTTGTCGTTAGGATGAACGATTGTGAGCCAGAAATTGGGTGTGGAAATCCATTCTTCGACCGAATAGCCGAGCATCGTTTCAACATAGTCGCTAACGAAATCAATTCGCTGCGTCGAGGAATCAGGCATGCCCCATGCTTCCCAGACAACTCCCGGCACATGAGCGAGGATATTATCAAGACGCTCGCGTTGGTTTTCAATTTGGGCGGCAACCTGCATTTTCTCTTCTTCGGACCGTATCCGTTCAGTGATGTCACGGTCGGCACCGCGAAAGCCGGTTAACTCGCCATCCGAATTAAAAATCGGAACCGCATTGCTTTCCAAATACCGAACGCTTCCGTCTTTGTGATGCCAACGGCTGATGAGATTTGTCCACCCGCGTTTTTCGGCAATGAAGACGGGCAAAATTTGTTCAACTTTCCGGCAATCCTCCTCGTGCATAAAATTTCTAAATTCTCTGCCGATAAGTTCTTCCGACGTATAACCCAAAATTGATTCGACAGCCGGATTGTTGTAAGTTGAATTTCCCTGAGCATCAATCGCCCAAATCCACTCGGAAGTGGTCTCGACAATTGAACGAAATTTTTCTTCACTCTCTCGCAAGGTTTCTTCCACCCGTTTCCGTTCTGTAATGTCGCGCGTAGAACCCGCGACTGTTTCTACTGAACCATCGGCGGCGAATACCGGGGTGAAAATGTATTCGTAGAATCCGCTTGCGCCGGTTGGACTCGTGTAAGGTGTGACGTCTCTGAGTTGCTGCCCGGTATCAAAGACCTGCTGAATCTGCTGTTGAAGCCGTGCCGCCAGATCATCAGGATATGAAAGGTCGAAGAAATTCTTACCTACTACCTTGTCCAGCGTTAATCCCAACAGATCAAGTAGTGGCTTATTTGTATAAATGAAACGCCCATCGCGGTTGAATATATAGGCGAAGTCGGTGATGGATGAAAGCGTGGTATTAAATATGCGTGCCTGCTGTTCTATTTCACTTCTGAGTTTTATCAGTGAAAGTTCCTGTTGCTTGCGTTCGGTAATCGCGCGCGCGATAGTCGAAACGCCGATAACTTCGCCCCTGTCATTTTTAACCGGCGACATCGTTACTTCGAGAAATATACGATGACCGTCTTTGCCGATTCTTTCGGCCTCGAAAATCTCCACCTGTCTGCTGTGTTTGATTTTATCGATTTTACTCAGAATTTCTCTAAGGTCTTCGGGCAGGGTGAGCATCGAGAGCGGCTTGCCGACGGCTTCAAGCGCCGAATATCCATACAGCAATCCGGCGGCTTTGTTCCAACTAGTGATAAGTCCGTCGAAGCTGACGCTGATTATAGAATCTTTTGAAGACTCGACAATCGAAGCCAAAAAATGCCTGGCTTCTTCGCTAACAGATTCTAATGTGTGCATTTGTTCCTTACTTATAATAGCCGACTGACGCGACCTGTTTGTTTGTGTTCCATACGGCTTTGCGGACGATTGAAATATTGCGAAAACCCCTAACTATAATTTGGAAATTTTGACCCGGTTGAGGCTGTTTTCCTTCAGCTTGTTTGTTAAATCCACTTCGGTAGTTTTGTATTGGTAGACAATAAAAAGAGAGAGACAGTTATCCTAATTGAACCAAGCCGATCAAATTACCGGGCGATCGTCGCGGTCAGTGCCGTGTCCATTGCTGCTGCACTCAGGGCGCGAATCGCTTACCGCGGTGCATCGGTTATCTACTTGTGCGGTTAAAGTGTCGTACGAGCGGCAGCGGTGGCACTTGATATGGATTTCCAAAATCTGTTCGCGCCTGGAAATGCCGTCGCGGCGAAATCGAGCTGTGTGCTAAAGACTCCGTTCTTTACCGTCGCACCGATGCTCGTCTGCGCGGCGATTTACGTTACGTCGGCCGCTGGTTGAAAGAGGCAATAACGCGAAATCATAAGTTGCGTATGCCGACATCGCTCTGTCAATCAATCCGTCCCTAATAAGTAAAACTAAGTGGTTAAAATTTGGGAACGGATGCAATCCTAACTATGTGCTTAATAGGCGGTCATAGCAAGCTGAAAATATATAATTGAATGATTCTCGATTGATTGGAGGGAAAGTAATCGCGGATCGATACAGTCACAACGCGTTAATGATGAAAGTGACAAACGTTCTACAGCCCGTCCAAAAAGAACCCTTTTGGACATGCTATAATACACTCGCGAATAGCCCGTAAACATTGTACATTTTTGAGCCGTTTTTCGAGGGTTTTTGGACAGCCCTCAAATCATTAAAATTTCCGAATAAAGAAGCCGTCAAGGCATCCAACAGTCCGAGTGGAGCAATGGACAGGTTGAACGACAAGTTAATCGATTGCAATTTATTAAGCGGCAAATGTATGGCAGAGGTAAATTTAATCTTTTGAAAACAAGAGTTGTTTATTGGTTTTAGCCAATAAAATTTCGAATTAAACTATTAGCAGAAGTCTATTTGAAATTTGAAAGTTGCCCCAAAAGCGCGGAAGAACCTAAATCGCTATGCCTATTTCTGGTGACAACGTGACATGACCTGCTTTAAGCCAGCGACGAATGGTTCACGAACATCTGCCTACATTTTCGGCGATTTGTTCAAGCGCGACTCGCTGCTCCCGGAGTTGGAAAACTTGTTTGTTGTTTGTATAGTTGACTTCGTGCCTGATGCTTAGCGACAGCTTTCAGGCGCGTTAGCGGTGAGGGCAGTTTGATGGGTATTTGTTGGGGAGTCGGTTCTTAACGATAATCGCTGACGGGCGATGTTTCTCCACAACGAATGTTGCCGAACCAATAGCTGTTCGATGGTTTCACCCAAATTCTTCAGAAGATGCCCGCAGTCGGCAACCTGAATGGCGTGCGGCGCGCCGATCCTTGCGGCTTCGGCATAAGCTTTGGCGCGGTAATGGGAAATGATCTAGACTTTCGGATGAGCGGAGAGCCACTGCGATAAAATGTCGTTTTCCCGGTCAGGCAGCAAATCAATCGTTCGGCGACGTTCCAAATCAACTAAAGATTGTCCCGTAACTGCACCCGCGGTGAAACGCGAAATTATCAACTCCGAGAATCTTAACTATCGAACTTGTTTGTTTAGTCTGTCAGCGAATAAGTCTGAGTAGACGACAGCGAAACTTTCGGGCGTGAAATTCAAGTCGAATAGCTACACCGTGTCAAGGCAAATCAGAGACTCGGCGAATGTAATGACTATGGAGACTGTTTGAATATTGCCAGCACAACAGATACGCCGCCTGCTTCTCGACGACGCGAACGCGCAAAACAATCTAACTCTCATTAGAGACAAAAGTCTTTAATGAAATAGCTTTTGGATTAGCCAGTAAAGTTGAAACCTGCATTCTCAGAATCTATAACTTTACTGCCTTGCACCAAAAATGAAGATGAACCGCGCATCTTCATTTTATCAGATTCAGGCGGGAAATATTCGACATCAAGCTTCTCCGCGCCGAATGGTTGGCGGTGACGGGGATAGCTAGGTTTTGCACCTAAAACCGATTCTGGACGTTGCTAGCGGGCTTCGTGAGGTCGTCAAATACGTTACCAAGCCGCTCGAAATACGTCGATTCGGTGCCGGCGACTTAAAAGAGTTTTTGGAATTAAAAAATGCTCGAGTCTTCGGCAGGTTCGGAGAATTTTGAGATTTCTGTAAAGCATACGAAACGTCCGATAACAATATAAACACAAAAACAGAAATAGAAGGTTTGAAGCGGGAATCAGTCGAAGGTTGCGCGTGGCTACAATGCGGCGAGCCGTTATTCGATACACGTCTTTCCGCGAAACAGTTAGTTCAGTTTTACGAAGATATTGAAACTTCACCGCCGCCGCGTCGAACGCCGAGACTATATTGACGAGTGACGCAACGAACGGCGAATGTTATTGAATGCCACCGTTTCGACGCCGCCGCCATATTCCTGTTGATAGACCCGATATCATAACCTATTTGCCTGATTTAATTGGATTTGAATTTTTATTTAATGCGCAGGAAAAACGTGTTATAAAGGAGGGTTTTGACACTGCTGAATTGTTTGATTAGGTAAAATATTCACCGTTGTCCCAAGGCGCACAAAACGCCATATAGTTGCTTGGTTGCATATTAACCCACCAATCGCCATTAACCTCAGATTGGAAAGGAATTAAGCCGAACTCAATACCGTATTTATAAATACCGAAGGGCACAACTCTAATACATCGGTATGTCTTTTTGCTTAACTGTTTGAGCCTGCGTCGCATCAACTGTTCCTCTTCTTCAAATGACTCTGGATTTTCTCGCTCATCAATTTCTGCATCGATTAAATTTCCTTCAAAATCAAAAATATACAAAGCGACAAATTCTCGTCTCGGTTCGTTGAGGTTTTCAGGAATCCAAGGCGAGGTTAGAAAAAACAGTCTTTCATCGAAGGTTCGCCCGACGTACTTGTGCATACATATGTCGCGTTTTATTTTAATCAGTGTTGGGGGATTAGACATACCTGAATTGGGTCGAGATTAAATAGTTTCAAAAAGGGTCGTTTATGACACGCCGTTATTATACATGTTATCGAAACCGGAATGCCGACGACGATCTTATCCGTAGCTGACGGACGTATATGAATAAACCGAAAATGATCGAGCTGAGTGCCGTCCGTTCGTCGCTGCCGCCGCCGTTTTTTCCCCAGAACAAGATGGAGATTTAGACAAGCAAGCGATACAAATGATACAAGCCAATAAAAAGACCGTAGTTAATGTGTGTCATGCGCGCTTCTGACTCTTGTTGCGCGCTTCGTCGGTGATTAAAACGAGTAAGTTGAATTAGTTGTCGTCGTCGCCGCGGCGCGGCTTACGCGTATCTGTCTTTTGTATTTCTCCGTCGAGCGGTTCAGCCGTCGTTCTCCCGCGCGCAAAGTGGATTGAAGCGGTGTTTCGATGGAAAAAAGAATGTTTGTTTCGCTGTCAATGCGCCGTTATCTGACGCCGGAATAGTTGGCTCGGTTATTAAAGTTCGGCGAGCCATTTTTCGAGGTCCGCGCGTTTGATGACGGACGCGCCGCGAATGCCAATCTTATGCGTTTTGAGCGAGTCGGTCTTGATTGCCGCATGATTACGCCGTTTGGGAGCAGTTAAACGATTGTGCGGCTTCTCTGACGGTTAGCAGAGGCGCGGCGGTCGAGAGCGATAGCGAGCGCATCAGCTAAAACGGTCGTAAAATCAGCTTGTCGGTCGTGTCTGTCGTTGTCGGTAGTCGGTTTTCGACGAGCGCGATCTGGGCGGTCTGTTCGTCGGTAACGATTTCGGGCGCGTACAGAATCGCATCGCGTTCTCGTTTGAAGCGGTCGAGTTCGGATTCGTTCAAAACGACGATGCTCCCGTTCGCGCCTTTGGTGTATTGCGCGGCGAGCTCGCCACGTTTGACGGCGCGTTCAATCGTCTTTTCCGAGACGTTCAGGTGCGCGGCACCTTGTTTTTTCGTAATCATAGCGACACGGTCGATCACGGCTCTGCTCGTCTGTCGTCTGTCGATAGTGTCCGATGACCGGGAAAAGAAATTGAACGAGTCGAACGGACGCGTCGGGACGTAATGTAGCACAGGTTCGTGACGATCAAAATGAACGCGGGGCCGCTGTTCATGAAATGTTCGAGCGAGGTGGGGGCGGGGCAAAATTGAGACCGTTCGCTTATGTGATTCAGTCGTCTCCGAAACCGAATGATATTTGCTCGTTTCCCCAGACGCGGTCTTACTTTATTACTAATCATTCGGTTTGCAAATAAAACCTTTGAGACTAATTATTTCCGGGTTAGCAAGTATTGTGCTGACATCCATAATGCCGATTTTCTATCCTTAGTTGCCTCTTTGCACCAAATTTGAGAAAGAGCCAATAGTTTATAATTATCGGACGCTATCAAATCAAAACTGATTACTCCGGCAGCGGGTTTCGTCACGCCGATGACCGCTTTGTTCAGCGGATTATGCGCGGGAACCGCCAGTTATTATGCGGTTGACGAATTCAAGCATTTGTTCGGCTATGACGACACGCTCGACGTTTTCGGCATTCACGCCGTCGCCAGAATCATCGGCGCGATTATGACCGGAGTATTTGCGACCAGCGCCGTTAATCCGATTTTCAAGGCCCCTTCGGGCGCAGCGCTTCCGGTCGGCTATATTGACGGCAATCCGATACAGATCGTCAATCAGTTGATTGCAATCAGTCTAACGATAATGTTCGCCGGTTTGGGCTCGCTTATCATCCTCAAAGTCGTTAATACGATTTTCGGGCTGCGGGTTGTCGAACAACACGAAATCGCCAGACTTGATCTGACGCAGCATGGCGAAGTGGCTTACGTTTATGCCTTAAAGGCAAACGGAGATGTTGCCGCAGTCGAAATCATGGAAAAATCAAGCGTCATTGCTCCTCAGGAATTAGCTCTGGAAATGAGCGAGTAATTCCGAAATTATTAATCGCTAAAGATTCAGACAATACGGAGATACTGAAAAAACAATGAATTACGAACAAACCGACAAACAAATACCAAATAACATTTCTGCCGGATATAAATTTATTTTTGATGACATTGAGGAAAATATATCTACCTGACATTAAAAAGCGGAAAACAGCGGGAAATGCCGCGTGCAGGGCTGTTTGAAATAATAAAAAGCGGAAAAACTTTGCCGATATTGGAAATCATAAAAAGAAATTAAATCTCAAAATTTAATTTTGGAAGAGGTAAATGAGCGTCGGGTCAAATTATCTTCTTTCAAACCCGTTTCGTTATTTATCAATGCATCGGTCTGGAAATTAAATGCGCATATTCTCCGCATCGCTTGACTTCAAGTCTAAGTTAGATTTAAATTGTTATTGAAACCGGAAAAAAAAGTAAGGTTTACCTTAAATGTATAAAATTCAATCGTTCAGCCAAATTTGTTGTTGTCAATGCGAGAAGCATCCGCGTCGGCTGAGCTGTGAATTTATGTAATCCGGTCAATAAACAAACCATTACAAACAAAAGATTCAGTCAGCCGCGAAATTTTTATTAAAAATTTCGCGGCTGACGTTTTAATGAGAAGAAATACGAGTAGGGAAAATGACGGAAAGGGCAGTATCGAAAGCAAAATTTGAGACGGATTGTGAATCGGATAAAACTTCAAATTTCTCTTTGGAAACGGCGATTGGAAACACGCCTTTGATAAAGTTGCGCCGCATGGCGAATGATTTACCGAACAACATTGAAGTTTACGCCAAAGCCGAGCATTTGAATCCGGGCGGTTCAGTCAAAGACCGCGCGGCGCTGGCGATGATTCTCGCGGGCGAAAAGTCCGGCGAATTGACAAAAGACAAAACGATTCTCGACGCGACGAGCGGAAATACCGGAATCGCATACGCGATGATCGGCGCGGCGCGCGGTTATCGCGTGACTCTGACTTTGCCGAAAAACGCCAGCGCGGAACGAAAGCGAATCTTAAAACTTTACGGCGTGCAAATCATCGAAACCGACGCAATGCAGGGAACTGACGGCGCGCAAATCGCCGCGAAAGAAATATTTGCCGAATTTCCCGGCAAATATTTTTATCCCGACCAATACAACAATGATGCCAACTGGCGAGCGCATTATGAAGCAAGCGCGCCGGAAATCTGGCGGCAGACGAACGGGGGAATTACACATTTCTTAGCCGGATTGGGAACGACCGGGACTTTCATCGGAACTGCCAAAAAATTAAAGGAACTCAATCCGAATATTCAGACGATTTCGATGCAGCCCGATTCGCCCTTACACGGCTTGGAAGGAATGAAGCACTTGGCGACTGCAATCGTGCCGGGAATTTATAACGCGAATTTAGCCGATAAAAACGTTGAAGTAGCTACCGAAGACGCGCAGGAAATGACGCGCAGATTGGCACGGGAAGAAGGATTATTCGTCGGCATCAGCTCGGGTGCGAACGTTTTTGCCGCAATTCGTCTAGCGAAAGAATTAAAGGAAAATGCGGTGATCGTCACCGTTTTATGCGACGGCGGCGGGAAATATTTGAGCGAAAGTTTTTGGGAAGAAGCCTAAATTTATTTTTTGGAAATTGAGTTTTGTTCGCGGCTCTTTGAAAATTCAATAACGTGTCAAACTATAAATGTCGTTGATCACGCCCGAAATTTCGATTATTATCAACGACATTAAAACCACGCGAAAAGTCGAAAGTTGCCGTAAACACTTTGAATCGACGCGCTTATACACGGATTTTGTGTTTATCTCAGGGGTTTTAACTCGGTATGGACAAAATTATTTTATCTATTAATACTTCAATGTATCAAAGTAAAATTTTAGCGATATGGAATCGAATCGGATGATAAAGCACGATCTTGTTAATGGTTTCGATCTTTACAAAGTCAGGAATTTCTTTGACGCGCAAATGTGTCGAAGCCTTCTCGACGAGCTGCGCGATTGTCCGACTGTTCCTTCTAAAGTCTATGGACAGGGCGAGTCGGGTTCCGTCAACGAAAGTATGCGCAAGTCCGATCTTCTTATGCCGTCACGCGCGACAGTTGAACTTATCGCTGAAAAATTGTCGCATTGTCTGGAAAAAGTCGGAGAGCATTTCGGGTTGAGCCTCAGCAACTACGAAGAACCGCAATTTCTTCGCTATCATGTCGGCGGCTTCTTTGTAGCGCATCAGGACGGAAATACCGAAATGGTTCGGTCAGAAAGAGAACAAAGGCGCAAAGTTTCGGTCGTGATATTCGTAAACAGTCAGACTGAAACTCCTGAAACTAACAGTTATTGCGGCGGCTCGCTTGTCTTTTCCGATTGGCATCCGAGCCGGAATCACGGCGAGTTGCCGGTGTCCGGCGAGGCGGGAATGTTGATTACCTTTCGTTCCGAAACTACTCATGAAGTAATTCCGGTAACGCACGGAGAGCGATATTCGATTGTCAGCTGGTTCGGGTAAGTTCATTGATGACAGAATAATTCGCCAGGAATTGAATCAATTCGCATGATAGTTTTACTTTCATTGTCGTCAGCTTTAATTTTGTCGAACAACGATTGTTCATGTCGGGCAATTCAGAGATTAAAAATTATGAGTAATTATTCAATTAATTAAACCGGCTTGACACGTTTCAAGTTTGTCCTGTAAATTTCATTTTTATTGAACGAAATCTTTTATATATTTTATAAAAGATTTCGGCGTGGCGATTTAAGGTAAAACTTGCTCCACGTAAAAAACTGCTAAAGAACCGCGAGAAACTTTTTCCAAAAAAACTTTCGTGCTTCGTTTAGCGCGGAAGTTTTTTTATTTTATAAACTATTTTACGAGCTATTTTGTAAGCTCTTATTTAATTTGATTTGTATGAGTGATTTTTCGATGGAAACCAAGCTCGTTCACGCGGGCGAGCGACTCGAATCGCCGATTGGACAGCCGGTGGCGACGCCGCTTTACGCGACGGCGACTTACACCTACGATTCGATGGCGCAGATGGATCAGGTTTTTTCCGGCGAAGGCGGCGATTACGTTTATTCGCGCTACGGAAACCCGACGGTCGGCGCGCTCGAAAAAGCCTTAGCGACAATTGAAGCGGGCAAGGTTTCTGTCGCCTACGGTTCTGGAATGGCGGCAATTCACGCAGCGCTTTTTGCATGCGAACTCGCGCCCGGCTCGGTTGTATTAGCATCGCAGGATTTATACGGCGCGTCGTTCGATTTGCTGAAAAATATTTTCGGAAGTTACGGCGTCAAAACGAAAACCGCGAATTTCAATGATCTGAATGCGTTAAAGGCAAAAGTCGAAGAAACGAAACCGCGCGCTCTTTTAGCGGAAACGATTTCCAATCCGCTTTTGAAAATTTGTGACATAGAAAGAGTGGCGGAAATTGCGCACGAAAACGGCGCGAGATTGGTTGTCGATAACACGTTCGCATCGCCTTATTTGTGTCAGCCTTTGAGTTTAGGCGCGGATTTTTCGGTTCATTCGGCGACTAAATATCTCGGCGGGCACGCCGACGCGATGGGCGGAATCGTCGTGTCCGATGAGGAATTTGACCGCGCAACGCTCGTCGGAGTTTTGAAATTAGTCGGCGGAGTTTTAAGCGTCTGGGAAGCGCACCAAATCTTGCGCGGCGTCAAAACTTTAGGTTTGCGAATGGAAAAACAATGCTCGAACGCGCAAATTTTGGCGGAAAATTTAACTAAAAACAAGAATGTAGAAAAAGTTTATTATCCGCATTTGACGGAAGATAAAGTAATAACGAAAAAAATTTTGCGCTCCGGTTTCGGCGGCGCGCTCGTCAGTATCAAATTGAAAAACGATACGAAAGACGCGGCATGGCGTTTTATGGACAGTTTAAAACTGTGCGTCCGCGCAACGAGTTTGGGCGACGTTTACACGCTCGTTTCGCATTCGGCGTCGAGTTCGCACCGCGAACTTTCGCCGAAAAAACGCTCTGATTTAGGAATTGCCGCCAGTTTGGTCAGAATTTCGGTCGGCATCGAAGACGTGAAAGATATAATCGCCGACATCGAGCAGGCGCTGGATCAATGAAAAATGAAAAGTTGAAAATGGATAATATTCGGGAAAATATCTGTTTGTTTTAACAGCTCATTTTCCATTTTCCATTTTCCATTTTCCGTTTTCCGTTTTCCGTTTTCCGTTTTAAAAATATGATTTCGATAAGTGAACAATTAATCAAACAAATCGAAGCGCACGGCGAGCGCGATTATCCGCACGAATGCGGCGGAATGTTGATCGGGCATTTTGACGTTGAAAAAGGCAAACGAGTTACCGAACTTTTGCCAATGGAAAACGCGTCTGAAGAATCCACGCGTCACAACCGCGTGTTGATTTTGCCGAGAGACGTAATGCGCGCCGAGCGTTACGCGCGCGAGAAAAAATTAGATGTCGTCGGTTATTATCATTCGCACCCGGACGATAAAGCCGTGCCCTCGCAGTTCGATTTAGACCACGCGCTTCCGGTTTGGTCTTACATTATCGTCTCGGTTTTGCAGGGAAAAGCCGTCGATGTGCGCTCTTGGGAAATGGAAAACGACCGCTCGAAATTTAACGAGCAAGATATAGTCAAGGAGAATTAATTTATGGCAGTAACAATTGTAATTCCGACGCCGCTTAGACAGTTCGCCGGCGGAAAATCGGAAATCGAAGTCGAGGCGACAACGGCGGGCGAAGCGCTGGAAAAACTGACGACCGAACACGCCGAACTGCGCAAACATTTATACAACGAAAGCGGAAATCTGCGCAATTTCGTCAATGTTTATGTCGGCGACGAAGACATACGCGATTTGGACGGTTTGGAAACGGAAGTCAAAAGCGGCAGCGAAGTGCTGATTGTTCCTTCTATTGCAGGCGGAAACTTAGCGGGTGAAGCGCGTGCCGAAACAGAATTGCCAACGCTTTCAAATGAAGAATACGCGCGTTATTCGCGGCATCTTATTCTGCCGGAAGTCGGTTTGGAAGGTCAGAGAAAATTAAAAGCCGCGCGCGTTCTGATGATCGGAACAGGCGGACTCGGCTCGCCGTTAGGTTTATATTTGGCGGCGGCGGGAATCGGCACAATCGGTCTGGTTGACTTCGATGTGGTTGACGAATCGAATCTGCAGCGCCAGATTATTCACGGCACTAAGGATGTCGGGCGACCGAAAATCGAATCGGCGCGGGATCGTTTGAAAGACATCAATCCGAACGTGCAAATCGAGGCGCACGAAACGCGTCTGACGAGCGAAAACGCGCTTGAATTTTTCAAGGATTTCGATGTCGTTGTAGACGGAACCGACAATTTTCCGACTCGCTATCTGGTCAACGACGCCTGCGTTTTGACCGGAAAGCCGAACGTTTACGGCTCGATTTTTCGTTTTGAGGGTCAGGCGAGCGTTTTCTGGGCGGAAAAAGGCGCCTGTTATCGCTGTCTTTATCCCGAACCGCCGCCGCCGGGATTGGTTCCGAGTTGCGCCGAAGGCGGAGTTTTAGGCGTTTTGCCGGGAATCGTCGGCACGATTCAGGCGAACGAAGTTATCAAAGTTATTCTTGGCGCGGAGGGAATTTTGTTAAATCGTTTGCTGCTTTTCGACGCGTGGAAAATGCGTTTTCGCGAACTCAAACTCAAGAAAAATCCCGACTGCCCGCTTTGCGGAACGAATCCGACAATCAGAGAGTTAATTGATTATGAAGAATTTTGCGGTTTAAACGCGCCGACTGAAACGCAGGTTTTGGAAGAAATTACAGCGACGGAATTAAACGATTTGATTAAAAATAATCCTGAAGTTCAAATTATTGACGTGCGCGAACCGCACGAATACGAAATCGCCAAAATCCCGAACACGAAGCTGATTCCGCTTTCGCAAGTCGTTGCGCGAGAAAAAGAAATCGATTCGTCGCGAACGGCGATTCTGCATTGCAAAGGCGGCGTTCGCAGCGCGAAGGCGATTGCCGATTTGCAGGCAAACGGTTTTCAAGGTCGGCTTGTCAATCTAAAGGGCGGCATTGCAGCTTGGTCAGACGAAATCGATCCGACGGTTCCGAAATATTAAACAAAAATATTAAACAAAAGTTTTTCAAGAATATTAGGGTTAAAAAAGATTATTAGGAGTAAAAATATGTCATTAAGGATTGGAGACGACGCGCCGAATTTCACGGCGGAAACGACAGAAGGAGAAATTAACTTTCACGAGTATTTAGGCAACAGTTGGGGCGTTTTATTTTCGCACCCGCGCGATTTTACGCCGGTCTGCACGACTGAACTCGGCGCGGCGGCGCGATTAAAGCCTGAATTTGACAAGCGCGGCGTGAAAATCATCGGGTTGAGCATTGACCCGTCGGACGCGCATCACAAATGGGCGAAAGACATCGAAGAAACGCAGGGCTCGGCGGTTAATTTTCCGATTATCGCCGATCATGACAAAAAAGTCGCCGACCTTTACGATATGATTCATCCGAACGCGAGCGACACGGTAACAGTGCGTTCGGTTTTCGTCATCGGACCGGACAAAAAAATAAAATTAACGCTCACTTATCCGGCGAGCACGGGCAGAAATTTCGACGAGATCCTACGCGTCATAGATTCGCTGCAATTAACGGCAAAACACAGCGTTGCCACTCCGGCGAACTGGAAAGACGGCGATGACGTGATCATCGTTCCCGCGGTTTCAGACGAACAGGCGAAAGAGAAATTTCCCGATGGCTGGCAAACAGTCAAGCCTTACCTGCGAATCGTTAAACAGCCGGGCAGGTAAATTTTGTAAAAGAAGGTGAGACTGTAATTAGTTTCACCCAATTTCCTCCAAAATAAAAAGAGCGGGTTATTGCAATAATCCGCTCTTTTTATTTTGAAGAAATCTAATCAGACCACGGCGCGGGTTTGCGAAGCCAGCGATGATTTCTCAATTCGCTTAATAAATTTTCATCGAGCGCGCCTTTGTCGCTGGCGGCGGCGTTCGCTTCGACGTTTTTGATTTTTCTCATTCCCGGAATAATCGTCGAAACCGTTTCATTGCTTAAAATAAAACGCAGCGCCATTTCCGCCATTGTTGAATTATCGGACACAAGCGGTTTCAGAGCATCGGCGCGTTCGACGCTCTTTACTAAATTTTCCGGCGAAAAATATCCGCTGCGCCAATCATCGGCGGGAAAAGTCGTGTCTTTTGTAAGAGTTCCGGTCAATGTGCCTTCGTCAAAAGGAACGCGGGCGATAACAGCGACATCTATTTCGGCGCACGCCGGAAAAAGCTTATCTTCCGGGTTTTGGTCGAAAATATTATAAATTACCTGCACCGAATCAACTTTGCCGCTGCGGACGGCGCGAACGCCGTTCCAAGGCTCCCAACGATTGATGGAAATTCCGAAAGCGTCGATCAAATTCTGTCGTTTCAGAGACTCGAGCGCGTCCGACCAACTGGTTTCATCCGTCCAATCGTCATTCCAAGTATGAATCTGCAGTAAATCGAATTTCTCAAGATTGGCATTTTTCAGACTTTTGTGCAGAAATTCTTCGATATGTTCGGGCGGGTAAGATTCTTCGAGCGAATATTCCGGCAAATTCGGATACTTCATATTTTTCGGCGGAATCTTCGTCGCCGTGTAAATCTTTTTGTCGGCATTGGCGCGAACAAGCTGACCGAGCAGGTTTTCGCTTCGCCCGTCGCCGTAAACATACGCGGTATCGAAAAAATTACAGCCTAAATCAACCGCCCTTTGCAATGAAGCGAGCGATTCATCGTCGTCTGAACCTGACCAACTGCCCATTCCCCACATTCCGTAACCGATGTCGCTTACCTGCCAACCGGTTCTTCCGAATCTTCTGTATTGCATTTTTCCTCTGAAATAAAAACGTTTTTTGTAAAAGATTTGATAGAGACTTGTGCCCCAGTAAATTCAAAATTTCAGTTTTGTCTGCTGTTATTTCAAATGAATTTTTCGCTATCGAATATAATACATAACCTTGATTCTCGTTTCAAAATTTAATCTATTCTGAACCAGTCAACGTCGGCGTAACCGGTTTCACGCGTCATTCCCGTCCTGACGGCGAAAACGCCGACTTTAGCGCCGATCCATTTGCCTTTTTTCGCCGTGAAATTTTCGCCGATTAATTTGAAATTATCGCCGTCTTCGCTGAAACTGAAACGCGCCGTCGAATCCTCCGCGACTTTGACGCGCAGAAAAAATGTGTTGTTTTTTATCGGCGCGGCGGTGCTTGTCGTTTCTTTCGTTCCTTTTTCCGCATCTTTGACAACGGTTTGAGAAACGAATAATCCTTCCGACTTTTTCTCGACCGAAACGTAAGCGTAATCAAGTCCCGTAATTATCAATCCGGTTTTTTCGCCGTCGGTGCGCGGCGTGAAAGTGATTTTCGTCGTCGCCGTGAAATTCGGGGCGGGAAATTTTTGCAGTAAAATATTGGGAACATTCCAAAGATTGACAAAATCATCGGGCAAAGGACGATTAAAAAGGCGAAGAAAGCCGTAACCGGGCGCGGGAAAAGCCCAATTCGTCTGCGGATTCGCTTGCCATTGCCACTGTAAGTTGATGCGCGCCGCGTTGAATTCATCGGATTCCGGCGGCGTGGAAATCGGATGTGTTTTTCCGACGTTCGGTTTTTTGTAAGTCATAACCGGTTCGCCCGTTCCGTCACCGTCAGTGTCCACGCCGATCACCGGAAAATCGTTTTTCCACGTTATCGGCTGCAAATGAACAATGCGCCCGAATGCCGCTTTATCCTGAAAATGAACGAACCAGTCTTCGCCGGTCTGCGTCGTAACCCACGCCCCTTGATGCGGTCCGTTAATCGCAGTTTTTCCCTGCGCGAGAACGATTTTTTCCTGATAAGGTCCGTAAATGTTTTTCGAACGTAAAACTAGCTGCCAGCCGGTTTCGACGCCGCCTGCCGGCGCGAAAATATAATAAAAACCGTTGCGCTTATAAAATTTCGGACCTTCAACCGTCGGATGTTTATCGTGTCCGTCAAAAACAATCGCGCCGTCATCGAGTAACTTAGTGCCGTCCGCGCTCATTCGACTGACAATCAAAACGCTTTTCGCGCCTGCGCGGCTCGCCGCCAGCGCGCTGACCAGATATGCGTTGCCATCGTCATCCCACAGCGGACACGGATCAATCCATCCTTTCGCTTCTTTAATTAAAATCGGCTCGGACCATTCGCCCGCCGGATCTTTCGCTTTCGTCAGATAAATTCCGCGATCCGGGTCGGGAAAATAAATATAATATTCATTGTTGTGAAAACGAATTGACGGCGCCCAAACGCCGTTGCCGTGTTGCGGCATGTTAAAAACTTCGAACGGTTTTTGCCGTGTGAAAACGTGATTGACGAGTTTCCAGTTGACCAAATCCTTCGAGTGCAGAATCGGCAAACCCGGAGCGGCGTTAAAACTCGAAGCCGTCATATAGTAATCTTCTCCGACGCGAATCACGTCCGGATCAGAATAATCGGCGTGCAAAATCGGATTTTTATACGTGCCGTCACCGCGGTCGGCAACCCAGACTTTAGAAGTTTGCGCCGCTCCGCTAAAACAGAGAAAGACGAGACAAAATAAAAGCAAGACTAAACGCCGAAACGCCGAAAAGATTCTCATAATTTAATTTATTAATCGAACAATTCAAATGTATATTTTATAAAAATGGTTTTACCGTTATAGCACAAACTCGATATTGGTAAAATAAGATTTGATAACTTTGTTTGCTAAAAATTGATTTTATAGTTTATTTACAAAAAACTTTGACAACGTTTCAATTTTAATTTGACAAACGAAAAACAAAATGTCTAAATTGGTAATACCAATAAAAACGGTTTTCTTCAAAGCCGAATCTGATTTTAAATTTAGTAGCTGAATGATCGAGAGTCTCGTAAAACGCCGTCGCCGTATTTTAAACCGGAGTGTAAAAATTTGCGGCTGCTTAACGACTACTTTCAAAATAATTCAAAAAAAGAAAAAAATGTCTAATACAAGTTTTACGCAAAGCCGTTTTATCGGCGTGATGTTGTTAATGCTGTTGTCGTTTGGTCTGGCAAACGCTCAGGAGTCGAGAGGCACAATTACAGGAACGATAGCCGACCCGACAGGGGCCGTCGTCCCGGCGGCGACCGTCACGCTGCAAAACATTGAAACCAATGTTTCAGCTACCGTCACAACCAACGAAGAAGGCGCTTTTACCTTTCCATTGCTGCTGCCCGGACAATATAAACTAACGGCGACGGCAACTAACTTTAAAACTTCAGTCCGCGAAAACATTCAGCTCAATGTCGGCGACCGTTTGACGGTAGATTTTCAGTTGGAAATCGGCGCTGCGGCTGATGTTACGATTGTCGCTGACACGGAACTATTAGAAAGAGGCACGGTGTCGACCGGAACGGTCATTACCGAAAGGCAGATTACGGAACTGCCGCTTGCCGAAGGCGCGGCATATACTTTAGCCACGCAGGCGCCCGGCGTTTCCTACGTCGGAAACCCGCAGTTCTCCGGTCCGACGGCAAACGGACAGTTAGCGAATTTCCGATCGAACGGTGCGGTAGGCAACCAAATCACGCTTGACGGTTCGCCGAATCTCACTTTTGACGGCGGCGTCGCTTACACGCCTCCGGCTGACGCGCTTTCGCAGTTCAGAATTCAAACCAACGCGTTTGACGCGCAGAACGGGTTCACAGCCGGTTCGAACGTTAACGTCGCGGTCAAAAGTGGCGGCAACGATTTGCACGGCTCGCTTTATTATTTCAATCGTCCGGGCAGTTTGACGGCGAACAATTTTTTCAGCAATCGTGCGGGGGAAGAGCGTTCACCGCGTAGTTATTATCGCGCGGGCGGACAAGTAAATGGTCCGGTTTACATTCCTTATCTTTATAACGGGCGCGACAAAACGTTTTTTATGTTTGCTTATGAAAAACAAGTAGATGAACGCGCCGAACCGGAAACTTTTACCGTTCCGACGACGAGAATGAGAACCGGTGATTTCTCCGAACTGCTTGCACTTTCAACTCCAGTTTTAATTTATGACCCGGCGACCGCCGTTCTGCGAAACACTACATGCGCTGCAGGCAGCACGGGCACCACGGTTTGCCGAACTCCTTTCGCCGGAAACATCATTCCGACATCGCGGATTAATCCTGCGGCGCTTGCATTTATAAATCTTTATCCAACCCCAAATCAGCCCGGAATTTCAAATAATTATTTTTCAAACCAAGCTCTCTCGCGTCCATATGATTCGTATCTGACCAGAATTGACCATAATTTCAATGAAAATCATCGAGTTTTCGGCAAGGTTTTTTACAGCAAAAGCACCGAAGACCGATACAATTTTATCGGTGAGCCGGGCTCGATTACGCAAGGCTTTGAAGTCCGAACCAACAAAGGCGGAAGCGTTGACTATACAGCGACACTTTCTTCCAATTTCATTCTCGACATTCGCTCGAGTTTTAATGATTTCGTCCAAGATCGTGATCCGGCAAATCCGGTTTCCGCTGCTGATCTCGGCTTTACCGGAATTGCCGCTTTAACCGAATCGACCGTTTTTCCGCGCTTCGATTTTACTAACTATCCGACGCTCGGATCGGAACGCGCTGATTTTAACGAAGGATTGACGAGAAACTTCCGGTTATTTTCCCTGCAGCCGACGCTGACGCAGATTTTCGGCGACCATACGCTTAAATACGGTTATGATTTTCGCCGTTTGATGGAAAACCGCCAGACGAACGGCTATAATGCCGGACGCTTTATGTTTACCGGAACTTATACCTCGCAGGCTTCAAACTCGAACACTGCGACAGTCAATGCCGTCGGACGCGACTTAGCCGCGTTTCTGCTCGGAATTCCTTCGGCAAGCGCTACCAGTTTAATCGAGCAAGTCGTTTCTTACGACGTTACCTCGAGTTATCACGGATTTTTCGTGCAGGACGATTGGCGTCTCAGCCCGAAACTGACATTAAATTTGGGACTTAGATACGATTTGGAAACCGGCGTGAGAGAATCTGACGGCAATTTTGTTACCGGCTTCGACGCAGCCGCGGCAAGTCCGCTGCAAGCGGCAGCGCTAGCGAATTATAATGCCAACGTGCCGGCGGGCGTGCCGATTACGGCTTTTCAAAATCTGGCGGGCGGATTGAGATTTGCGAGTGGTCCGAACGACGTTAATCAGGCGACCGACAAAAACAACTTCCAGCCGCGCATCGGCGTTTCCTACGCGCTCGACGATAAAACCGTGCTTCGCGCCGGATTCGGAATTTTCACTTCGGCGTTCCAAATTCTGCCGATCAATCAAGCCGGATTTACGGCTTCGACGTCTTTCACGCCGACCACAAATAACGGTCTGACTTTTATCTCGAATCTCAACAATCCGTTTCCGAACGGCTTAAATTCGGCAGTCGGTTCGGGTCTCGGTTTGAACACCCTGGTCGGAACTACTCTGGGCACGACGAACGCGACCGGACCGACCGCGACGACACTTTACGCTTACGACCGAAAAAATGCTAACTACGCTAAATTTATCGTGGGAATTCAGCGCCAATTGCCTTTTGACATCGGCGTCGAAGCGACTTACGTTCATACGCGCGGTTCCGATTTGCCGGTTCTCCGACAGTTAAATTATATTCCGCGGGAATATCTAAACGATTTTTCAAACGTAACAGACTCGTCAACCATCGCGGCACAGGTAACGGCGACGCAGACGTTTTTGAATCAAACGGTTCCGAACCCTTTCCGCGGTCTGGTTCCGCAAATCGGGTCGCTGAACGGCGCGACGATTCAGCGACGATTTCTTCTGACGCAGTTTCCGCAGTTTCAGGATGTAATCACGACCGAATATAACGGAAGCAGCAGTTATCATTCGCTGCAATTGCAGGCGACCAAGCGTTTAAGTCAGGGACTTTCGTTTAATACGTCTTATACGTTTGCGCGTGACAGAGAAAGAGCTCGCCGCTTGAATCCGCAAGACGAAGAGCTAGATGATTCAATTTCGGTTTTCGACCGTCCGCATCGCTTTACGTTTTCGGGTGTTTTTGAAATCCCGTTCGGACGCGGCAGAGCGTATTTCAGCGATTTGAATCCGATTGTTGACGCCATTTTCGGCGGCTGGCAGCTTAATGCCGTTTACGAATGGCAATCGGGCGAACCGCTCATTTTACAAAACGCTTTTTATAGCGGCGACATCAATCAACTGGAAAATCGAATCGGTCAGAGAGACGAGCAAGGAAGACGCTACGGCGTTGACATTCCGGCGTTCGACACGAGCGGTTTTACCAGTTTCGGGAACAACTACGTTATCAGCAGCCAAAACTCGCTGCGTGTGCTTCCGTATACGCTGGATAAATTCCGCAATCAGCCATTCCAGAAATTCGATGTCGGATTAACGAAAAATTTCCGCATCAACGAAAGAATGAAGCTGCAGGTCAGAGTCGAAGCGATTAACGCTTTGAACTGGGTCTATCTCGGCAACGGACTTCAGCTCGGCGTAACCAACGCGGCTTTCGGTCTCGTCGGCGGTCAGCGCAATTTGCCGCGCGACATTCAGCTCGGCGGAAGATTCACTTTCTAATCGATTGATGGTGAAAGTTTTAACCATCACATAAGCCTTTTGCGGCAACTAACCACAAAAGGCTTATGTCTTTTCAGTGAACATAACGATGAAGATTTTGCGATTATTCGGCTTGGTTCTAATTTTCGGTTTGATGGTTGTTAAAATTCAAGCCGAAATTTTTGTCGCCGCAAAAGCCGATATAACGGTTGCGGCAGACGGCAGCGGCGATGTCAAAACCGTCGGCGCGGCGATAGACAAAGTTCCCGAAAATAACAAAAAGCGATTTGTTATAAACATCAAAAAAGGCGTCTACGACGAACAAATCCGAATTCCCGCGAGCAAACCTTACGTTTCATTAATCGGCGAATCAGCCGCGAACACTAAGTTAACTTTTAATATATCCAACAAAATCGCCGGTTCGACTTCCGCCGCTTACGCCGTTTACATCGGCGGACACGATTTCTACGCGGAAAACATCACGTTTGAAAATTCGTTCGGTCAAGGTTCGCAGGCGGTCGCTGTTTTGACCGAAGCCGACCGTTTAATCTTCAAAAACTGTCGTTTTCTCGGTTGGCAGGATACGCTTTACGCAAAAAACGGTCGTCAGTATTTCGAGAATTGCCATATTGAAGGTCACGTTGACTTTATCTTCGGACAGGCAACGGCGGTTTTCGATAATTGCACAATTCATTCAAAAGGCGACGGTTACATCGCCGCACCGATGCGTTTCGCGGCAGATGAGCCAAGCGGTTATGTTTTCGTCAATTCGAAACTGACCGGCGAAAACACGCAAAAAGGCGTTTTTCTCGGTCGCCCGTGGCGCGCGTTCGGACGAACCGTTTTTCTCAATACCGAAATGGGCGCTCATATTCGCGCCGAAGGCTGGAATAATTGGGGCAAAGCCGAAAACGAAAAAACCGCTTATTTCGCTGAATATAATTCAACGGGCGCGGGCGCGAAAATGAGCGAGCGCGTCAAATGGATGCGACAGCTTTCCAAAGATGAAGCCAAACAATTTGAACCGGAAAATTTCCTGAAAGGAAAAGACGGCTGGAATCCGAAAACAGCGAGTAACAAATGGCAGGAAACGACGAAACCGGATTACAAACTGGTTTCGTGGAACGAAGCGACCAAACAGCAGCCCTTGTGGTATCAAACCGACGAAGCGGCGCGGATTGCCGACCAGGTCGTTTTGTATCAAAAGGACAGCGGCGGATGGGAAAAAAACATCGATATGGCGGCGATGCTGACGCAATCCGAAAAAGACGCGCTCGTCAAAACCAAATCGGGCGGCGAAACGACGATTGACAACGGCGCGACTTACAGGCAGCTCGAATATCTCGCCCAAGTCATCACCGCGAGTTTATTAAAAACCTCGCCGCCGAATAATTTCCCGAAATACAAAGAAGCGTTCAATAAAGGCTTGGATTTTTTATTCGCCGCTCAATACGCAAACGGCGGTTACCCGCAATTTTTCCCGCTGCGCAAAGGTTATTACTCTCACATCACGTTTAACGACAACGCGATGATCAACGTCTTGAAACTGAAGCGTGAAATCGCCAGGAAAAAGGAAGATTATCTTTTCGTGGATGAAGAACGCCGCTCAAAAGCGGAAAAAGCCGTTGAAAAAGCTCTGCCGCTGATCTTAAAAACGCAAATCGAAATTAACGGTACGAAAACCGTTTGGGCGGCTCAATATGACGAAAATACTTTAGAACCTGCCGCCGCCAGAAAATTCGAGCCAATTTCATTAACATCGGGCGAATCAGTCGGCATCGTGCGTTTTTTGATGTATGACAGCAAGCCGAATCAGGCGACGATTGACGCGATTGAAGCGGCGGTTGAATGGTATCGCAAAAATAAAGTCGAAGGCGTTCGATGGGAACGAAAAAACGGCGAAAATGTCATCGTCAAAGACAAAAACGCCGCGCCGGTCTGGGGCAGATTTTACGAATTAAAAACGATGAAGCCGATTTTCATCGGACGCGACGGCATCGTCAAATATGACGTGATGGAGATTGAAGCCGAACGCCGCAACGGATACGCGTGGTATGTTTCCGAGCCGAATGAGCTTTTGGAAACTGATTACCAGAAATGGAAAGCGAAAATCAAAAAAAATTAGCCGCGAACAGACACGAAAAAGACAGTAATAAAACACAAAAAAGACAATAAAATTCCTTTTTCCGTGTGCTTTACGGCGAAAATAAAAATATGCAAAATCGTCGAGAATTTTTACAGCTTCTTTTAGCCGGCGCGAGCGCGAGTCTTGTTCTGCCGAACGTTTCTTTCGGTCAAGCGGAGCCAAAGTCTGTCGATGCGTGGGCGAATGAATATCCGAAAATTTTAGCCCGCATCAAAGCGCCGAAGTTTCGTAAAAAAGACTTTTTAGTCACAAAATACGGCGCGGTCGCCGACGGCAAAACCGATTCGACTGCCGCTTTTCGCAAAGCAATCGAAGCTTGCAACAAAGCGGGCGGCGGGCGCGTCGTCGTGCCGGCGGGCGAATTCTTATCCGGCGCGATTCATCTGAAATCGAATGTCAATCTGCACGTTTCTAAAGATGCGACAATCAAATTTTCCACCGATCCGAAAGCGTATGAACCGCTCGTTTTTACGCGTTGGGAAGGAATGGAAATGATGGGTTATTCGGCGCTGATTTACGCTTTCGAGCAGACGAACATAGCCATCACGGGCGAAGGAACTCTCGACGGGCAAGCAGCGAATGAGAATTGGTGGTTTTGGAAAGGAAATAAAACCGACGGCTGGAAAGAAGGCATGCCGAATCAGAAACCGGCGCGGGCGAAGCTCTATGAATTGATGGACAAAAATGTTCCGGTTAAAGAGCGAATTTTCGGCGAAAACTCATATCTGCGTCCGCAGTTTATCCAGCCGTATCGCTGTAAAAATGTTCTGATCGAAGGCGTTCGTATTCTCCGCTCGCCGATGTGGGAAGTTCATCCCGTGCTGTGCGAAAACGTCACCGTGCGCAAAGTCCGCGTCTCGACGCACGGACCGAACAACGATGGCTGCAATCCCGAGTCATGCAAAGACGTTTTGATCGAAGACTGCTTTTTCGATACGGGCGACGACTGCATCGCCATCAAATCCGGCAGAAACAATGACGGCAGACGGCTCAACGTTCCTTCGGAAAATATCATTATCCGCAACTGCATTATGCGCGAAGGACACGGCGGAATTACGGCGGGCAGCGAGATTTCCGGCGGCGTCCGCAATGTTTTCGCCGAAAACTGCCAACTCGACAGCCCGAATCTCGACCACGCTTTGCGCGTTAAAAACAACGCTTCGCGCGGTGGCGTTCTGGAAAATTTCTATTTCCGAAACATATCGGTCGGGCAGGTCGCGCACGCCGTCATCACGATTGATTTCAATTACGAAGAAGGAGCGAAAGGCGCTTTTACGCCGGTCGTGCGGAATTTTGTCGTGGAAAATTTAAAAAGCGGCAAAAGCAAACATGCGTTGGACGCGCAGGGTTTCCCGAACGCGCCGATTTACGATTTAAAGCTGATTGACTGCACTTTTGAAAATGTCGCTAAACCGAGCGTTTTGGCGAATTTAAAGAATACGGTTGTCGAAAACGTGCGCGTCAATGGCAAACTCGTAGAAAAATTGGCTTGAAAAACGACTTGATTATGAATAGAAGAACATTTATCGAGACGGGAATGGCTGCAACGATAGGCGCGATTCTGGCTAACACGGCAAGAGGCGCGGCTGATCCAAATGCTAAACGGCGCGTTGTGATGGTCGGAACCGGCATCCGCGGAGTGCGGTTCTGGGGCGAAGCTCTGCTGCAAAATTTCGGCGATCTGGTTGAATTCGTCGGTTTGTGCGACATTAACGCCGGGCGCGTTCAGTACGCCAAAGAGCGGATGAAACTCAATTGCCCGGCTTACACCGATTTCGCAAAGATGATGCGCGAGACAAAGCCCGAGCTCGTTTTCGTGATGACGACCGATTCCGAGCATCACAAACAAATCGTGACGACACTGGAGATGGGCGCGGATGTGATCACCGAAAAGCCGATGACGACCGACGAGACGAAATGCCGTCAGATCCTCGCGGCGGAAAAGAAAACCGGGCGCAAAGTCCATGTCGCTTTTAATTACCGCTACAACCCGCATCTGACGAAAATCAAAGAACTGCTTGCGGCAAACCGCATCGGGCGCGTCACTTCGGTCGATCTGAACTGGTATCTAAATGTTTACCACGGCGCGAGTTATTTCCGCCGCTGGCATGGCTTGAAAGAAAAAGGCGGAACGCTTCTGGTTCATAAATCAACGCATCATTTCGATCTTTTAAATTGGTGGCTCGATTCTGATCCGGTCGAAGTTACGGCTTACGGAGCACTCGAACATTACGGCAAAAACGGTCCGTTTCGCGGTCCGCGCTGTATGACATGCCCGCACAAAGGTAAATGCAAATTCTTTTGGGACATTACGAAAGACGAGACTTTGATGAAGATGTATGTCGCCAACGAAAAGCACGACGGCTACGTTCGCGACAACTGCGTTTTCCGCGAAGAAATAGATATTTACGATAAAATGTCGGCGCAAATAGTTTATGCCAATGGCACGACGGTCAATTATTCTTTGACGACTTATTCGCCGTATGAAGGGTTGCGGCTGACGTTTAACGGTTTCGACGGAAAAATCGATACGTGGCAGGACATTCCGTATCAAGAAGGAAATTTTAATAAAGTCAGCCAAGCGGAACGCCACGCGCTGGAGATGTCGCAGTTTAAGGAAGAATCCGAAGGTTTCGAGGAAATCATCGTGATGGATAATTTCAAAACCGAGCAGGAATCAATCAAAGTCCCGAAATACAAAGGCGGACACGGCGGCGGCGACATTCGAATGCACCAGCGAATGTTCAAAACGCCCGACGCGTCCGATGTTTTCAAACACGCGGCAGGAACTCGCGACGGCGCGATGTCGATTTTAGTCGGCATCGCCGCCCGCAAAAGCATCGAGCAAAAACGTCCCGTGAAAATTTCGGAATTGACCGACATCAAATTGATGGCAAAAAGACCTGTTTGAATTTTATGAAAATATTTGCTTTCACAATTTTAATGCTTTCGGCTTTTACCGCTGAAATTATCGCCCAGAAAACGCCGATTACGGTTTTTCTGGCGGGCGATTCGACGCTTGCCGAAAAGCGCGCGGAAAAACGTCCCGAAACGGGCTGGGGCGAATTTTTACAGGGATATTTCGATGCGGAAAAAGTAAAAATCGAAAATCACGCGCAGAACGGGCGAAGCACGCGCACTTTTATTGCGGAGAACCGCTGGCAGGCGGTTGTTGATAAATTGAAAAAAGGCGATTATGTTTTCATCCAATTCGGACATAACGACCAATCCAAAGAAAAGGTTGACCGCTACACGCCGCCCGAAGATTTCAAGAAAAATTTGACGCGAATGGTCAATGATGTGCGGGCTAAAAAAGCCAATCCGATTTTGCTCACGCCCGTCGTGCGGCGGCGTTTTGACAAAGACGGAAAGTTTTACGACGCGCACGGCGAATATCCCGATTTGACCAGAAGCGCGGCAAAAGATTTGAAAGTAACTCTGATTGATATGCACCGCGCGAGCGAAAAATTGCTCGTCGGGTTGGGCGCGGAAAATTCGAAAAAGCTTTTTTTGATTTTAAAGGAAAATGAAAGTCCGAATTACCCGAAAGGTTTAAACGACAACACGCATTTTTCGCCGTTCGGCGCGGAAGAAATGGCGCGTTTGGCAGTCGAAGATATTCGGCTCGGGCAGATCAAATTAAAAAAATACCTGAAGAAGTAATATGAAAATCGTTAAAGTTATCGTTTTGTTCGCCGTGTTAATTTCATCGTTCAGTTTCGCTTCGGCGCAAATTCCGAAAAACGCACCGTTATCGCAGAGATTGTCGGATACTTTGATGAACCGCATCTGGACGGATGACGGAACGCCGACGGGAATTCCCGCGAAATGGAATTACGAACAAGGCGTGCAGTTAAAAGCCGTCGAACAGGTTTGGTATGCGACGGGCGATCCGAAATATTTCAATTTTATCAAGTCGGGAATGGATTTCTGGTATGACAAAGACGGAAATCTGACGAAATACGATCTGGACGAATACAATATTGACCACGTTACGCCCGGACGCGCATTGATGACGCTTTACCGCGTGACGAACGATCAGAAATATAAAAAGAGCGTTGATTTGATTCGCTCGCAACTGAAAACTCACCCGCGCACGAAAGAAGGCGGATTCTGGCACAAGAATATTTATCCGCATCAGATGTGGCTCGACGGACTTTATATGGCTCAGCCGTATTACGCGGAATATTCCGCAGTTTTCGGCGAAGACAACTGGAATGACATCGCCAACCAATTCGTCTGGATGGAAAAACACGCGCGCGACCCGAAAACCGGCTTGCTTTATCACGGTTGGGACGAATCACGCGAGCAGAAATGGGCGAACAAGGAAACAGGTTTAAGCCCGCACGTCTGGGGACGAGCGATGGGCTGGTATGCGATGGCTTTGGTTGATGTTCTCGACACTTTCTCGAAAAATCACCCGCGCCGCGCAGAAATCGTCGCTATTTTACAGCGCGAAGCCGAAGTGATTGCGAAATATCAGGACAAAAAAACAAACGTTTGGTATGACATCGTTGATCTGCCCGAACGTCCGAAAAACTACATCGAATCGTCAGCGTCGGCAATGTTCGTTTACGCGCTTGCTAAAGGCGTGCGGCAGGGAAATTTGCCGGAGAAATATTTGAAAACGGCGCAGACGGGTTGGGCGGGAATTCAAAAGGAATTTATCAAGGAACAGCCAGACGGAAATTTAAATTGGGAAGGCACGGTTTCAGTTTCAGGTTTGGGCGGAAAACCTTATCGCGACGGCAGTTTCGATTATTATATGTCGGAAAAACTGCGCACTAACGACGCCAAAGGTTTAGGTCCGGCGGTAATGGCGGCGGTCGAAATGGAATCGCTTGAAAAGGGAAGAATCGGCGCAGGAAAAGTCGTCATGCTCGACGATTATTTCAATCACGAAGTTCGCAAAGACGGTTCAATCTGGCATTACAAATGGAACGAGATGAATCATCCGGGTTATTACGCGTGGGGCGAACAGTTTAAATCTTATGCAGCGACGCTCGACACGCTTTCCGCCGCTCCGAACGCAAACAATTTGAAAAATGCCAGCGTATATATCATCGTTGACCCGGACACGGAAAAAGAAACCGAAAAACCGAACTTTATTTCGCAAACGGACGCGAAAAACATCGCCGATTGGGTCAGATCGGGCGGCGTTCTGGTTTTGATGGGCAACGATTTCGGCAACGCCGAGTTTAATAATTGGAACGTTCTGGCAAGACAATTCGGCATCGAGTTCAATAAAGACAGTAAATTGCGCGTTCAAAACGACCAGTATGAACAAGGCAGAGTAACCGTTCCGGACGGAAATCTTATTTTTAAAAACGCGCGCGATTTATATTTGAAAGAAATCTCGACGCTTAATCTTTCGGGAAACGCCAAATCAATTCTCGATTGGAACGGCGACAAAATTATGGCTGTTTCCAAACACGGCAAAGGCACTGTTTTCGCGCTCGGCGATCCGTGGCTGTATAACGAATACGTTGACGGACGAAAAATGAAAGGTTTGTTTCAAAATATGACAGCCGCGCAGGAATTGAGTTTCTGGTTGTTAAATCAGGCGAAGAAAAAATAATCATTGGATTACAAAATTATGAAAAAAAATATTTTCGGAATAATCGCCTTAATAGTCTTTCTTTCCGCCGTTTCATTCGCACAAACGCGTCAGCCGTCAAAGCCGATTCGTGATTACGTCGTGAAAACGAAACAGGAAGTCACCGATTTGGAAAAGGCTTTGGGCAATGAAAACAAAGTTACCGATTTGACCGGCGGCGCGGGAACGCAGCTGCGCGTGGCAATTCAGCATGACGAGAAAAAAGATTCTGCCGAAGCCGAATCGCATGATGATTCCGACGATGTTTATTACGTTTTATCCGGTTCGGCGCAGCTGACGCTCGGCGGCGCTCTGGAAAATCCGCGCGAAGCGACGCCCGGCGAATGGAGAGCGGCGCGCATTGTCGGCGGCAAAACTTTCACCATCATCAAAGGCGATTTAATTGTCGTGCCGCGCGGAACTCCGCATCATCGCATTAACAGCAAAGGCAAAGAGTTTACGCTAATTTTAATAAAAGTCTTTAAAGATCCGATTCCGGCGAAAAATTAACTTCAAAATAATTTTCAAAATAGTTAGAGAACAAAAAGTTCCGGTTAATTTACCTTTGAAGTTTGGGCTTTAGGTCGAAGAATGCATCACTTTCACTTCAAAGTCTGATTTCCCGAAACAAATCGCATTGACGATTCAATTGAAACGAATAAATGTCTGTCGTGTGCTTTAATCCGTAAAAAACAGTATATTTAAGCACGACGGGGAAATTATCAAAGAGGAAATGTTTACCACAATAGACACGGAAAAATATGGAACGAGCAGCGAAGAAGTCGTCTCGCAGCTTCGCGAAATGATTCATCGCGGCGATCTGCGTTCCGGCGATCGTTTGCCGCCCGAACGAGATTTGGCAAAACAGCTCGGTGTTTCGCGCCCGACCCTCCGCGCCGGCATTCGCACGCTGGCGGCAGTCGGCGTGCTGCATTCCAAACAGGGCGCGGGGACGTTTGTGACCGACGCCGACGAATCTCCGGCGCTCGACGCCAATCCGTTGCGAATGATGGCTTCGCTGCACGGCTTTACTTCCGATGAAATGTTTGAAGCTCGCATTGCGATTGAAATGGACGTTGCCGGACTCGCCGCCGAACGCGCTTCGAGCGAACATCTTGCCGCGCTCAGCGAAGAAGTCGCCGAAATGTTCGCGTCTCTGGACGCGCCCGAAGATTATCTGGTTCACGATATGCGCTTTCATCAAACCATCGCCGCCGCTTCGGGCAACCGGATTTTGACGGCTTTGATGAATATGGTGGCGACGATTTTGTTTGAAACACGCAGCAAAACCGTGCATCGAGCGCTCGATTTAAAGGAATCGGCAGAATTTCACCGCCAGATTTACCGCTGCATCCGCGACCGCAACCCGGAAGCCGCGCGCCAGACGATGCGCGAGCATTTAGAGCATACGAAAGAAGCACAGGAGCGCGAAAAATTGTTATCCGACAATGAAGAAACCGCATCTGTGAAATCGCCACGCAAGAGAAAATAAGTTCACTTTAATGTGTTCATAATCCAAAGGAAAAAAGCGCTGAATTAATAATTCAGCGCTTTTTTCCTTTGGATCTTCAGCGTTCAACAACAGTTCGATGCAGCTGCTTAACGCTTACTTCCTTTATTTTCAATAACGTCAGATTTGCTCGGAACTAATTTTCGCCGGTTCGAGATTCGGCGCGAGCAAATGAATGATTAGCAACGCGATCAAATAAGCCGACGCCGCGATAGCGAAAATCGGCACGTAGCTGCCCGTCGTGTCCAGAATATACGCGACGAGTTTGGCGATGAACATTCCGCCGATGGCGCCTGCCATTCCGCCGATCCCAACGACGGAACCGACCGCCTGTTTCGGAAACATATCGGATGCGAGCGTAAACATATTCGCCGACCAGCCCTGATGCGCAGCCGCCGCGATGCCGATTAAAACGACCGCTATCCAAAGATTGGCAGTCATCGAAGCGAAAATAATCGGAACGACGGCGAGCGCGCAGACGAGCATCGCCGTTTTGCGTCCGGCGTTAAGTGACCAGCCGCGTTTGATTAAAGCTCCCGAAATCCAGCCGCCGCCGATTGAGCCGACATCGGCGATGATGTAAATAACGGCGAGCGGCAGACCAAAAGTTGTTATATCAAGCCCGTGATTTTTTTTGAGAAAATCGGGCAGCCAGAAAAGATAAACCCACCAGATCGGGTCGGTCATAAATTTACCGACGGCGAAAGCCCATGTCTGACGATGCGGAAACAAATTCTTCCAAGGGATACGCACGAGCGGTTCAGCCGGATCCGATTGAATGTAAGCGAGTTCGGCTTTGGAAAGGCTCGGGTCTTCTTCCGGTTTGCGGTAAATCACCACCCAGAAAATCAGCCAGATAAAACCGAGTAAACCCGTTATGATAAACGCTTCATACCAACCCCAGTAAACGACAATTATCGGAACTAGCAGCGGCGTGGCGAGCGCGCCGACATTTGTTCCCGAATTAAAAATTCCGGTTGCCAGAGCGCGTTCCTTTTTCGGAAACCATTCGGCGACGGTTTTAATCGAAGCGGGAAAGTTTCCGGCTTCGCCGAGACCCAAAGCAAACCGGGCGACCATAAAACCGATAACCGAAACGGAAAGTCCGACTGCCGCCGCTTCGATGCCGAAAACAGCTAAAATTCCGAGTACGGCGAGTCCGATGCCGACTGCCCAGGCGTGCGCCATCGCCGCCAGACTCCAAACGACGATTGACCACGAAAAACCTTTTTTCGTGCCGAATCTGTCCATCAGCCGACCGACCGATAAAAGCCCGATAGCGTAAGCCGTCTGAAACGCGAAAACGATCCATCCGTAATCAATTTCCGTCCAGCCGAATTCCGCTTGCAAAGTCGGTTTCAAAATTCCGATAACCTGTCGGTCAACGTAATTTATCGTCGCGGCGAAAAACAGCAGAGCGCAGATGACCCAGCGTTTTCTGCCGACACGCGTTTGCATCCGGTCGTCGTCAATCGTCGCCGTGATCGCCGATTCAAACGCGCTTGACCCCGCTCCGAGCGGCGCAGCGTCATCCGGCTTTTTGTTTGTTTCATTCATTTGTTTGACCTCTCTTTTTCGGGAAAGAATTTGAACGTTTCGCAGCCTGAATTCGGCGACGCCATTAAATAATAAATGTTCGAGCCGATTTTAGACGAAGCTATTATACGCAAGAAACGACGGATGTCTGCTCATCATCAGCGATCTGAACAATTTTTATAAATTTTATAAACTCAAAATGCCGGGAGAAAAATATTCGATTCCGGCAATCGTTACCGGAATTGCGGGAAAATCCGGCGAAACCGTCAAGATTTCCGCGCCGTTTTTCGTTACGATAAAAGTTTCTTCGGCTTTTGTTCCGGTAATCGTCGGATTCCATGCGAACGCCTGATTAGTGCAGACGATGTCGCTCGATTTCGGATGCGCGACCCAATCTCTGGTTTTGTATCCGGTTGCTCCGCCTTGATGATGCCGCTCGATTTCGTCAGCAAAACCTTGTTCGGCGTAAGCGTCAGCCGCCGTTTGATAAAGATTCGCGCCGCTTTTTCCGTTTTTTGTTGCGGCGGTGATTTGAGCGAAAATACTTGCGACCGCGTCGGTTTTTCTTTTCAACTCAGCCGGGATTTCTCCGGCGCAGGCGATTCGTGACAGATTGACGATCAAACCTTCGCGTTTGGCGCAAATCGCGATTAAAATCGTTTTTTGCCAGCGATTTGCGGTCGGAACCGGATGACGGAAGTTTTCGATTCTTTCGTCCGCGCCGACTAAAGTAACGATCGGCTGAATATTATATTCACCAAGCGCGGCACGCGTCTTTCCGGCAATTTCCGTTTCGGTTTCGCCGGGCGCGATTTTATCAAAAATCGTTCCCAAAACCGCGCCCGCGTCTTTTCCGAGTTTTCGGTAGCGTTCGATTTCCTGTTCGGTCAACTCGAAACGACACCGGGCGATCAAATTTTCAATCGAGCGAATGTTTGGATTGAGAGCCAAATCCGTTGAAATTTCCTGATTTTCGAACAATAAAGTTTTGGCTTTTTCAAAAATGAAATTGCCCGCAGATTTTTCGTCCTGCCAAGCAAATTCTACCGGCTCGAAATCCTCCGCCGATATTTCTTCGGTCAAAATACGCGGCATTTCTATATTATTGGCGAGCACGAACTTTTTGCCGTCCCTGCGAACAAATAAAAAACACGCTCCGTTTTCCGCGCTCGTGTTGATGCCGTTGGATTTTCCGCCGGTCACCCACGCGAAATTGTGCTGCGAATTGAGCAAAACGCCGCCGAGATTTTCAGCTTCGAGCATTTTTTGCAGCCTTTCAATTTTAATCGCAATTTCAGAATTCACGAGATATTTTTAATTCAGCGAGAGTTTAACAGGTAATGTGATTACAAACACGATTATAAAAACTTTTGATACAAGTTTTTTATAAAATATTCAAATGTAGCTATTTTCAACCTTACTAATCTATATCGCCGTTTTATTTCAAAATCTATTGAGTTCCGCGAATTGAATTATTTTTCGGAGAAAATGATTAAAGGTAAAACCAATTAAATAAAGATAACTTTAATTTTTTAACATTCAAAATCGCTCTATGTCAAATCAGATTAAGGCAATTTAACTGTAATTTAATGTTTTTCGGTTATGTCAAACCTTGCGTTAGAGGTTTGAATATGATACAAAATTTTACATAAAGAAAGAATTGGTCAAACCATTTATTCCAATTTTATCAAAACATAATGACTTCTGCCGAAACAAAAAACATCACGCGCCGCATCATCGGCGAAAACGTCTGGCTCAATCGTGAAACACCCGAAATCAAAGAGATTTTCGAGCGTTCCGGCGTTTCCGCTTATCAATACGAAATTTTCGATTCCGAAGAAGCCGTCGGGTTGGCGATGCTCGAAGAATTAAAAGCAGCCGCGCACGAAAAAGACGGCGACGTAACGATGCTTCTGCTCGGCGGACGCGGCGCGCAGGCAATGTATCGTGAAATCAACCGCCGGATTCCGAGCGGAGAACTCGACGAACTGCTCGCGCGCCTCCACGTTTTCACGCAGGACGCGCTCGCGCCGATGCGAATGGATAACGGTTTAAGCTTTGTCCGCGATTTCGAGCGTCTGCTCGGCGATGACTTTTTTCGTCGCGTTAAGAATTTTACGCCGATGCAAACCGATACCGAAGATTTGGAAAGCGCGCTGGAAAAATATCTGGAAAAACTCGACGGCTTGGGCGGAATCGATATTTTCTTTTTAGGACTCGGACCAGAAGCCGAAGCCGCGTCCCATCTGGCTTATATCAAACCGAATTCAGGCGCGATTTATTCGGATGTCGCGGGTATTATTCCAATTTCACAAAGCATTCTCGAGCATCACATCGGCAAATTCAAAGCCGGCGGCAGCGAGATCAGCGAGACGGACGAAGCCGAATGCCGCAGCGCGACGCATATTTTAACGCTCGCGCCGGCGGCTATTTTGGGCGCGAAACGAATTGTCCAGTCAATCGTGGACGCTTCGACAGCGCCTGCCAAACGCGCGAGTTTTCGCCGCGTTTTGGATACGGAAATCTCCAATGACTTAGGCGAAAGAGCCGCGCAGATGAATGAAAATCCTGGTTTGTGGCTGCGTCTGCACCCGAACGTCCGCACGCTGGTTTTACCCGATCTTTTTTAGACTGCATTCTAAAGCTACAAACTAAAAATTAAACTAATAAAGTCTTAAAGAAGCTTTTTCAGACAACAGCGATAATTGATAACTTATTTAATCCGTAGATTTATTTATTTTTAATATGTTGGAAACATTTACAAAAACCGCCGCGCCGGTCAGCGATTACGCGATTATCGTCGCCCCCGAAGATAACGTGGCGGTTGTTAAAGCGGAAACCTTTCCCGGTTTGATTGTTGCTTTGCCGGATGGAAGAGCCGTGAAATTAAAATCAGCCGTTCCGCCCGGACACCGATTTGCGACAAAGGAAATTCCCGCCGGAGATTACGTTCGCCAATACGGGCAGCCGATCGGTACTTCGCTCGGCATTACAGTCGGAGAATGGGTCACGCACGAAAATATGTCGAACGAAGTTCCGGTCGTGCGCGATTTGCCCGACGATCTGCACACGCCAGCGCCGGATTACATAGACGTTTCCGAACGCGCGACGTTTATGGGTTTTCGCCGCTCGGATAATCGCGTCGGCACCAGAAATTACATTTTAATCGTTCCGACTTCGATGTGCGCCAGCCACGAAGCGGCGCAGATTTCGATGATGGCAGAATTTCTTTATTATAAACGCGAGAAATTTCCTAACGTGGACGGCGTCGTCGCCATTCCACACAATAAAGGCTGCGGCTGTCAGGACGGCTCAAATCTCGAAATAATGCTGCGCACTTTATCGAATTACGCCGATCATCCGAATGTCGGCGGCGTGATTTTAATGGATTTGGGCTGCGAAAAAACGAATCTCTCGAAAGTTGAAAAATATCTTCTCAAACGCGAGCTTTCGTTTAACAAACCCGTCGGCAAAATCGGCATTCAGGAAATCGGCGGCACGCAGGCGGCGATCGAAAAAGGTTTGAAACTCGTCGAAGAAATGCTGCCCATCGTCAACGAAAACGTGCGCGAAGAAATCTCCGTCAGCGAGTTGGTTTTAGGCGTCAAATGCGGTTCGAGCGACGGTTTTTCCGGCATTTCGGCGAATCCGGCTTTAGGACGCGCGGCTGATTTATTGGTTAAAAGCGGCGGTACGGTTTTGATTACCGAAATTCCCGAATTTTGCGGCGCGGAACATATTGTGGCAAATCGCGCGAAAGACGCTGAAACCGGACGCGCCATTTACCGGATGATTGACTGGTATAAAGATTACGCGTCAAAATTCGGCGGCGTTTTGAACAACAATCCATCGCCGGGAAATATTGCAGGCGGGCTTTTAAATATCACGATCAAGTCGCTCGGAGCAATGTCGAAATCCGGCACGACGCGCGTCGAAGGCGTTTGCGAATACGCCGAAGCCCCGAAAAATAAAGGATTGAATTTGATGCAGGGTCCCGGTTATGACCAAGAATCAACGCCCGCGCTCGTCGCCGCCGGTGCAACAGTCGTCGTTTTCACGACCGGCAACGGCACGACAATCGGCAACGCGATTGCGCCGGTCATCAAACTCGCTTCAAATAATCGCGTGTTTAAACAAATGAACGGCGACATTGATATTTCTGCCGGAAATATCATCGAAGGCTCGGAAACAATTGACGAAGTCGGCGAGCAGGTTTTTGAACACATTCTGCGCGTAGCCAGCGGTGAAATTCCGGCGAAAGCCGAAATCAATAAACACCGGGAATTTCAATTCTGGGCGGAGCAAACCGTCACTTTATAATTTTATAGCCGATTCATTAAACAAAAAATTCGTTTGATAAACAGGCAGATATTTAATATTATCGCAACAACAAAAGATTATAATAATGACAGAAATATAATGATTAATTTGTTAGACGCGCCAACAACAACTGTGACGGAAACGGCGATTCCTGCTAAAGCGACGCGAATGCTGCTCCGGCTCGTTCGCGCTGGTCAGCCGATTTCTCGCATCGAACTGGCGCGGCGTCTGGACATTAATCGAAGCACCGTCACGGACATTTTCAAACCGCTGATCAGCGCCGGAATTCTCCGCGAAGAACCGTTTGCGGCGGCTTCAGCGGCAAATCGAATGCGCGGTCGTCCGCCGACGGGCATTACATTTAACAGCGACGAAACGTTTTTCGTCGGCGTCAATCTCGGCGTTCGGCGCTCGCAAATCGGTCTGACGACATTGGGCGGGGAAATGCTGGCGGAAACCGAATTTGAAACTCCGCAAACGCCCGAATCGGCATTACAAAAAATCTCGAAAACCGTTGACGAGCTTTGCTCGAAAATTAAAGACCGCGAATTAAAAGTTATCGGCGTCAGCGTTCCCGGTCCGACCGATGGAGAACGCCGACGCTTGCTTTACGCGCCGCATCTCGGCTGGAGCGATGTTAACATTGCCGACGAACTGCAAAAAAACAACCGATTTGCCGATGTCCCAGTTATTGTTGAGAACGACGCGGCGGCGGCGGCGATGTATGAAGCACGGCTGCATCTGCGAAATACCGACGCGGGTATGCTGAAAAATTTTGTTGTTCTTCGTTCGGGAACCGGCATCGGCGTCGGTTTGGTCATCAAAGGTGAAGTTTATCGCGGCGCCGGACGCGGCGAAGGAATGGCGGGCGAATTCGGACATATGACGATTGTCGCGGGCGGCAAGCCGTGTGTGTGCGGCAATCGCGGCTGCTGGGAAAAATATGCGGCGGCTTCGGCGGCTTCTTCGATTTACACGGGCGACCGCGCCAATTTCGGCGGCAGCGTTCCGCCGCGTTTTATTCAAATTGTCGAACGTGCCGAAGACGGCGAAATTCGCGCTCAGCGCACATTGGAAAAATTAGGCGAGTATTTAGGCATCGGTATCGGCAACGTCATCACCGGACTCGGCGTGCCGCACATAATTGTTAGCGGTCGTCTGGTTTACGGTTGGAAATACATTAAACAGCCGCTTTTCGACGCCGTCGGCAAAAGTATGGCGGGAAAACTTTCCAATTGGACAATCGAATGCGGCGCGCCGCAGGGTGCGGCAATCGGCGGCGCGCTCGAAGTCGCGGTTGAAGAATATTTAATGCACGGTTTGAATACTTGAGCGAAATTCTCTAAAGTTTACCGAATATCAAGTTTTAGCGAAAGATAAATGCGATTTGAATGGATTTGAAAACGAATCCGTTTCTATTGAATTCCTGCTTTTTCGCCGTTCATTTCTTGTAAATTATGATTTTAGAAAAGTTCAAATTAGACGGCAAAGTCGCGCTCGTGACCGGCGCGTCGGTCGGTTTAGGTCAGGCGATGGCGCTCGCCTTAGCCGAAGCCGGAGCCGATGTCATCGCGCATTGTCATTTTGACGGCGAAGCGGCGGAAACCTGTTCGCAAATTGAACAACTCGGTCGCCGAACGCATTCCGTCTCGGGCGATATGGCGGATAAAAATGTGCCGAAAAAATTGATTGATGAAATCGTCGAAAAATTCGGACGCATTGACATTCTGATTAACAATGCCGGAATGATTCGCCGCGCTCCGGCGGTTGATTTCTCCGATGAAGATTGGTCAACCGTTCTGGAAGTCAATCTTTCGAGCGTTTTCCGTCTGTCGCAAGCGGCGGGACGACAAATGATCGAACAGGGCGCGGGCAAAATCGTCAATATTGCTTCGCTTTTATCGTTTCAAGGCGGAATAACGGTTCCGGCTTACACAGCTTCAAAATCGGGAGTCGCCGGTCTGACCAAAGCGTTTGCCAACGAATGGGCGAAACATAATATCAATGTCAACGCGATTGCGCCCGGTTACATGGCGACCAACAACACGACGGCGCTTCGTGCGGACGAAAACCGAAACCGGCAAATTTTAGAGCGAATCCCGGCTGGACGTTGGGGAAATGCCGACGATCTGGCTGGCGCGGCAGTGTTTCTATCATCGGCGGCGAGCGATTATTTGCAGGGACATATTATGGTCGTTGACGGCGGTTGGATGGCTCGATAATCTCGATTTTTTTAATCTATACAAATCATGAATTAACAGCGGGGGAAAGTAATGGCGGAATCAATAACTGTAAAATCGAAGGACGAATGTCGTTGGGATTGTGTGAGTTTGGGTGAAGTGATGCTGCGGCTCGATCCGGGCGAAAAGCGAATTCACACGACGCGTAATTTTCAGGTTTGGGAAGGCGGCGGAGAATATAACGTCGCGCGCGGTCTGAAACGCTGTTTCAAATTGGACACGGCGGTCGTCACGGCGCTGGCTGAAAATCCAATCGGTTATTTGGTTCAGGATTTGATTTATCAAGGCGGCGTTGACCAGTCGCATGTCAAATGGGTGAAATACGACGGCGTTGGTCGAACGGTGCGCAACGGGTTGAATTTCACCGAAGCCGGTTTCGGTGTTCGCGCCGCTTTGGGTTGTTCCGACCGAGGCAACACGGCGATTTCGCAATTAAAACCCGGAGATATTGACTGGCATAAAATCTTCGGCGCGGAAGGCGCGCGCTGGTTTCATACGGGCGGAATTTTCTGCGCTTTGTCGGAAACAACGCCGGAAGTCGCCAAGGAAGCGATGCAGATTGCCAAAGAACACGGAACGATTATTTCTTACGATTTGAATTATCGCGATTCGCTCTGGAAATCAATCGGCGGTCAGGCGAAAGCGCAGCAAGTGAACCGCGAACTAGCAAAATACGTTGACGTGATGATCGGCAACGAAGAAGATTTTACGGCTTGTCTCGGTTTTGAAGTCGAAGGTTTGGACGAAAATCATTCAAAATTAGACGTTGGAAATTTCCAAAAAATGATCGAAAAGGCGGTCGAAGAATTTCCTAATTTCAAAGCAGTCGCGACGACCTTGAGAAACGCGAAAACCGCTTCGTTTAACGATTGGGGCGCGGTTTGCTACACGAACGGAAAACTTCATCAGGCGATTCTGCGCGAAGATTTACAAATATTTGACCGCGTCGGCGGCGGGGATTCATTCGCGTCAGGCTTAATTTACGGATTTCTAACAGGGAAAGATGCGGATTGGGCGGTCAATTGCGGCGCGGCGCACGGCGCGCTGGCGATGACGACGCCGGGCGATACGACAATGGTTTCGCTCTCGGAAGTCGAGCGCGTAATGAAAGGCGGCGGAGCACGAGTCGCAAGATAAATTATTGAAATTATGAAAAAAGCTGAAGTTATTAAACAAATTATTGATATCGGACTCGTGCCGGTCGTGCGCGCTTCGTCATCGGACGAAGCGATGCGCGTGATTGACGCCATCAAGGAAGGCGGCGTTTCGGTTTTGGAAATTACGATGACCGTGCCCGGCGCGGTGAAAGTGATGGAAGACGTAACGGCGAAATTCGGCGCGGACGTTTTGGTCGGCGCGGGAACGGTTTTAGACCCGGAAACCGCCAGAATTTGTATTCTCGCCGGAGCGCAGTTCATCGTCAGTCCGTCAACGAATCTCGAAACAATCGCGCTTTGTAAACGCTATTCCGTTCCGGTGATGCCGGGCGCTCTGACGCCGACCGAAGTCGTCACGGCGTGGCAGGCGGGCGCGGATTTCGTCAAGGTTTTCCCGTGCAGCGCGATGGGCGGCGCGAGCTATATCAAAGGGTTGAAAGCGCCTTTGCCGCAAGTCGAATTAGTGCCGACGGGCGGCGTAAATTTGAAAACCGCCGCCGAATTTATCAAAGCCGGTTCGAGCGCGCTCGGCGTCGGCGCGGATTTGGTTGACGTGAAAGCGATTCGCGCGGGCGATGCGAAAGTCGTGACCGAGCGCGCCAAAGAATTTTTATCAATCGTCAATGAAGCTCGCGCGGCGAATGCCTAAATAAACATTCACTAAAACTAGCGTTTTCTGAAAAATTAGGAGAAACACAATATGATCAACGGTAAATATACACCGAAACCGGAACACAAATTCACGTTCGGTTTGTGGACGGTCGGCAATCGCGGCGCAGATCCGTTCGGCACGCAGGTGAGAGGCAAATTATCGCCCGTCGAAATCGTGCAAATGCTGGCGGAAGTCGGCGCTTACGGCGTTAATTTTCACGATAACGATTTGGTTCCGATTGACGCAACGACCGGCGAGCGCGACCAGATCGTCCGCGAATTTAAAAATGCCTGCGGCGAAAACAATATCGCCGTGCCGATGGCGACCGTAAATTTATTTTACGATCCGGTTTTCCGCGACGGCGCGTTTACCGCCAACGACGCGCGTGTTCGCGCTTACGCCGTGCAGAAAACGATGCGGGCGATGGAATTGGGCAAGGAATTCGGCGCGGAAACATTCGTGCTCTGGGGCGGACGCGAAGGCACGGAAACCGACGCCTGCCGTCGACCGGACGAAGCAATCAAGCGTTTCCGCGAAGCATTGAATTACCTCGTCGAATATTCCGAATCAAACAATTACGGCTACAAATTCGCGCTCGAAGCCAAACCGAACGAGCCGCGCGCCGATATTTATTTTCCGACGACCGGCGCGTATCTGGCTTTTATCGAAACTTTGGACAAACCCGAACTCGTCGGCGTCAACCCGGAAGTCGCGCACGAACATATGTCGGGTTTAAATTTCACGCACGCCGTCGCGCAGGCATGGGAAGCCGGAAAGCTATTTCATATTGATTTGAACGATCAATATCCCGGACGCTATGACCAGGATTTGCGGTTCGGTTCGGCGACTCCGAAAGCCGCATTCTGGCTCGTCAAATTTTTGGAAGATGTCGGCTACGACGGAATGCGGCATTTCGACGCGCACGCTTACCGAACCGAAGATTACGACGGCGTGAAAGATTTTGCGTCGGGCTGTATGCGAACTTATTTGATTCTCAAAGACAAAGCCGAGCGCTGGAACAATAATGCGGAGATCAAATCAATTCTGGCGGAAATCGAAGAAACCAATCGGGAAAATAAAGTCGGCGCGTTCAGCCAAGAAGGCGCGGACAAATTATTGGCGGAAGAATTCGACCGGCAAGAGATAGCATCGAAAGGTTTGAAATACGAACGGCTCGACCAATTGACAATGGACGTTTTGTTCGGCGTGGATTAAATAATTTATGGCGCTTTTCGAGTTGGCAGCCTGCGCAGGCTGCCAACTCGAAAAGCGCCTTTATAGTTACATTTTAAGCTGAATTTCGTCCGGCGTTGATGATTCCGAAAGAACAACGGACGATCAGCTTTTGGTAACTTTCATTTGTCGCTGGATCAATTTTGTCCGGCACAGGATTTTGTAAATGATTGAGCGCGTATTGCTGAATTGTGGTCAAAGGAAGCATAATCCGTTCGCGCATCTGAATTGACTGTTTCTCAACCGGATAATCTTCCATTAAACTTTCTTTACCCGAAATCAACAAAAGATATCGCATCGTCAATTCGTATTCATCGTGAATTTTTCGCCATAATTCGCCGTAAATTTCATCATTTTCCAGAAAATTCGTTAGCGGAAAAAACGATTTCTGCATCGCCATCTCGCAGTTATCAACGAGCGTTTTAAAGAAAGCGTTGGTTTGGTAGAGATTTTTGACAGCATCGAGTTTTCCCGCGCCGTCGATTTTTTGCAGAGCCGCGCCGACGCCGTAATAACCGGGAACATTTTGTTTTAACTGGCTCCACGCGCCGACAAACGGAATCGCGCGCAAATCCTTTAACTCCAATTTGCCGGACGCACCGCGTTTTGCCGGGCGGCTGCCGATATTAGTTTCCGCGTAAAACCGCAGCGGGCTGACATGCGACAAATAATCGAGAAACGCCGGATGATTTTTCAATTCATCATAAGCGCGATAGCTTTCGTCGGCTAACTCCTGCATTAAATCAATTTCAGCGGCGGAAAAAGTTTCCTGCCGCGCGGCGAAAGATTCTTTATATAAACCGGCGTGCAGAAGCTGTTCGATGTTGTATTGCGCCGCTGAAATCGTGCCGAAATTCGAGCTGACGGTTTGTCCTTGAACGGTCAACTCGATGGCTTTATCGGAAATGTCTTCGCCCATCGAAGAATAAAATTTGTGCGTTTTTCCGCCGCCGCGAGCCGGCGGACCGCCGCGACCGTCGAAAAATATGACATCAACGCCGTATTCTCGCGAAATTTCGGTCAATTCTTTTTTAGCTTTGTAAATGCTCCAATTCGCCATCAAATAACCGCCGTCTTTCGTGCCGTCGCTGAATCCGAGCATTATCGTCTGCGTGTTATTTCGCCGCCGCAGATGCTCGCGGTAAACCGGAATTTCGTAAAGTTCTTTCATCACTTTCGCTGCGTTTTGCAAATCGTTGACGGTTTCAAAAAGGGGCACGATGTCTACGGTTAATTCTTCGGCGCGCCAGCCGGAAAGCAAAAACAATCCGAAAACTTCGACAGCGTTGAGAGCAGTTTGGCACTGACTGATAATGTAGCGATGACAACTCTCCGTGCCATTGTTGCGCTGAATTGTTTTGATCGCCTTCATCGTTTCGAGCGTGTCTTTGACCAATTCATCTTCAAAACCATCGGCGTCAACGGTTTTCGTAACCGACAAAAGCGCGGCAATTTTTTCCTGCTGGTTGAGCGATGGATAATTTTCGGGGAGCGAACCGCTTTGCGCGGCAATTTGCTCTAAAATTTGTGTGTGAATCGAACTTTCCTGCCGAACGTCGAGCGCGGCGAAATAAAGACCAAACGACTCGACTTTGAAAATCAGGTTGTCTACGAGCGATACAAATAATCCGCTGTGACGTTCGATCAGCGTTCGGCGAATTTGCTTAAGTGGCGCGAGAATTTCATCTTCATTAAAATGAGCGTTTTGAATTGGTGCGGAAATATTATCGGCGAGTTTATTTTCGAGCGCGGACAAAACGTCTTCAACTCCGGTAAAAGTCAGCCTTCGTTTTAAGCTGCGCAAATCGCGGTGATAACAGCGGAGAATCGAATTTCGCAGAGCGTCGGCGACTTGCAGAGTCGTTTCGACCGTGACAAACGGGTTGCCGTCGCGGTCGCCGCCCGACCAGAAACCCATTTTTATCGGCGCGAAATTTTCTTCCGTATAATCGTTCAAATCGGAAACGATATTGCCGACGCCATCGTAAAAAACGTTTTCCAGATACCAGACGAGACTGACCGCTTCGTCAAACGGCGTCGGTTTTTGCTTTTTGATAAACGGTGTTCGTCCGAGCTGCTGCAAATACGTATTGATGTTGGAAACTTTGTTTTCGCTGATCGCGCCGACCAAATCGTTGATAATTCCGAGAACCGCGCCCGGATAAAACTGCGTCGGATGCGCCGTCAGAACAAGTCTGATCGAAAAATCTCGCAGTTTCTCGACAAGTTCGGATTTTTTATTGTTTTGCTGAACCGTCGAAATCAAATTTTTGAGCGTTCCCGCGCCCTGCGTATCATTGACGGTTTGAAACGCCGAATCTTCGAGCGCGTCGAACAAAACGACTTGCCGTTCGGCGTATTGAACGAAGCGAAAAAGCAAATCCATTTTCTCGGCTTCGCTTTTGATCGAAGTGTGATTGCCGAAAAAATTTTCGACAATTTGACTCGGATTTTTTCCCTGTTCGTAACCTTCCTCGCAATTATTCAAAAACAGCGAAAGCAGAATTCCGGTTTTTTCGATGCGGTTAAACGGCAGAGAAGTAAAAAGGCTGTTGTAGAGCTGAAACGGGACGGCGACATGGTTTTGAAATTGTTCTAACTGATTGGACGGCATCGGTTTATATATTTTTTAGAAAATTATAGAAAACAAATTTATGGAAAAAGAGCGATAAAATATGCGCTATTTTTCGCGCATTAACATATTATTTCAAACAAACGACAGCGAGTTTATAAATTTCGCGTAATGTTTGGTAAAATCTCATAACATTTTAAGTATTATAAATGGATTTGCGGCGGCGAGAGTAATTAGAAAACCGCTTTATTATTTTTCTTTGACGATTTGAAGGATTATCAAAAAAATGAGCTACAAACAATTGGATTTAACCGGTAAAACCGCCGTTATCATCGGCGGAACTTCTGGTATCGGACGCGCTTTGTCGCACGGTCTCGCCGAAGCGGGCGCGGATGTTGTGCCGACTTCACGGCGCATTGAACAAGTAGAGGCGACAGCCGCCGAAGTCGAAGAACGCGGAAAGCGTTCATTGCGCGTCTCCTCAGACGTTTCGGATATCAGTTCTCTGCGAAATCTTTTGCAAGAATCGGTTCGGGAATTCGGCAAAGTCGACATTTTAATCAACTGCGCCGGACGAACGAAACGCGCGCCGACTCTGGATTTTGACGAAGGCGATTGGAACGATATCATCGAAACGAATTTAACCGGAACGCTGCGCGCCTGTCAGGTATTCGGGCGTCATATGCTCGAAAACGGTTACGGTCGCATCATCAATATTGCGTCGCTTTCGACATTCGTCTCGCTTTTTGAAGTCGCTGCTTATTCGGCAAGCAAAGCGGCGGTCGCATCTTTAACGAAATCGCTCGCCATCGAATGGGCGTCGCGCGGCGTCAATGTCAACGCGATCGCGCCCGGCGTTTTCAAAACCGATCTTAACCGAGAACTGCTTGAATCAACCGAACGCGGACGCGAATTTCAAACCCGAACGCCGATGAAGCGTTTCGGCAAAGTTGAAGAACTAGCCGGCGCCGCCGTTTTTCTGGCGTCCGACGCGGCGAGTTTCGTGACCGGAGAAATTTTAGTCGTTGACGGCGGATTTTTGGCAAGCGGCGTGAATCAATAATTTATAAATTATGATTTCTCAAACATCGCAAATCGAGGCTTTGTTAACGGATTGGAGCAAAATCCCGATCGAAAAAACCGTCGAAGACATCGAACGGCAAATGGTCGTCGGAGAAAACGTGATGATGTGCCGCTTTCGATTCGCGAAGATTTTCTAAGAAAATGATAGTCAAAACATTAGCGTAAATATTCGCTGAAATTCAATCGTCTACAATAAAAAATTATGTATCAAAAAACTTATTACGCAACGCATCCCGAATCTATCTACGGTGCGATGAACGAAGAATTGCGCGAGCTTTATCTGGTCAACGAAATTTTTGTCGAAAATGAAATTCGACTGAATTATTCGCATTTCGACCGCATCATCGTCGGTGGCGCAGTGCCGGTAAGCGGTAAGTTGACGCTTCCTGTTCAAACCGAACCGGAATCGGCGAAAGACAAGCCGTTTCTCGAACGCCGGGAAATGGGTGCGGTCAATATCGGCGCGGGACGCGGAAAAATCACGGTTGACGGTGAAACTTACGAACTCGGCACAAAGGATTGTCTGTATATTCCGAAAGAAAGCGCCGATGTTTCTTTCGAATCGGTTGATGCGGAAAATCCGGCGCGATTTTATTTGCTTTCGACTCCGGCGCACGCTCGCTACGAAACGAAGTTAATCACTACCGAACAGGCAAATAAACTGCATCTCGGAGCGGTCGAAACATCGAATGTGCGAACGGTTTATCAATTGATAATTCCTGGAATCTGTCAATCGTCGCAGCTCGTGATGGGCTTGACTTCGCTTGATACGGGAAGCGTCTGGAACACTTGCCCGCCGCATATTCACGAGCGACGTTCTGAAGTTTATTTGTATTTCGATCTGGATGAAAAAGCCAGAATAATGCATTTTATGGGACAAATCGAAGACACCCGGACGATCATTATGGCTAATGAAGAAGTCGTGCTTTCGCCGCCGTGGTCGATTCATATGGGCGTCGGAACATCTAATTACAGTTTTGTCTGGGCGATGGGCGGTGAGAATTTAGATTACACGGATATGAATGTTCTCGATATTTGCCAGCTCAAATAAAGCGCGCAAACTGCGGTTTAATCGAAAATTCTTAAAGCAGCGGTAGATTAAAGGGATTAACCGCTGCTTTGAGAACTGATCGTATTGCAAAACAGATTCGTCATGATAAATTTGATTAAAGCTCTTTAAAAGCTCTCGTTACGTTAATGTTTTCCGGCAAATAGTTAGTCTTCACTCGAAACTGGTATTATTGTTTTATGAAATTAACCTTGCGCTTTTTTGCATCGGCAGCAGTTTTATCACTCATTTTAACTTTGATTTATTCGCTTCCGACAGTTTTTAATTTTCCACAAGCTTCAGCTCAATCGGTTGATCAAAAAACTTCGGCAAAACAGCGTGAAGACGCATATCGCGCCAACAATCTCGGCGTCGCGCAGCTCGAACAATTCAATCACAAAGAAGCGGCGGAGTTGTTTCGCCGAGCTTTAACGCTCGACTCGCAGATGAAAATAGCGCAAATCAATCTGGCAATCGCTCTTTTCAATCAACAGGAAATCCAAACGGCGCAAACTGTTGCGCAGAAGGCTGTTGAAGTCGCGCCGGAACGTCCGCAAACGCATTACATTCTCGGATTAATCGCCAGAAACCAGAATCGCACCGAAGATGCGGTCGCGTCGTTTCAAAAAGTTCTGACGATTGACCCGAACGATGTCGGCGCGAACGTCAATCTCGGACAAATTTATATACAGCAGCGCAATTTTAATGAAGCCCGCTCTGTTCTGCAGCGCGCTCTTGATGCTGAACCGTATAACGCGACGGCGATGTACAATCTGGCGACCGTGCTTCTGCGCAGCGACGCGCGCGAAGAAGGACAGCAATTGATGACGCGCTTTCAGGCTCTGCGGCAATCGGGCGCGTCAACCAGCATCGGGCAAAATTATCTCGAACAGGGACGATACGCCGAAGCTATTGTTTCGACCGGCGCGGAAAGCGAATTAGTTGATAAAACCGAGCCGAAAGTCAGTTTCAATGAAATTCCCGTCGGCATCAAAAATAAATCATCGATTACTTTACCGCTTCCGTCATTCAAGCCATTTCAGGGCAAGCCGCGTTCCAAATATCAAATTCTGAAAGCATTTGAAGGAGGAGAAACGCTGATTGATTTTGACGGCGACGGCAATCTTGATTTAGCCAAAATTGATAATACGCTGGCAAATTATCAAAAAACATCGCCCGATTCTTCAACTGCAAAAATCTCCGCTAAAATATCTCTGTATCGCAACGTCGGCGGCAAATTTACTGATGTTTCAATTTCTTCGGGAGATTTAGCCAAAACCGTTAACTCAATCGGAACAAGTCTTGTCGCCGGAGATTTCGATAACGACAATTTACCCGATCTTTTGTTCGTCGGTTACAAGGAATTGCGGCTTTTTCGTAACGAAGGAAAAGGGAAATTCAAAGATGTCTCGGAGACTGCGAAATTGCCGAAATATTCATATCTTTCAATTTCGAGCGCTTTTGCGGATGCCGATCACGACGGCGATTTAGACATTTTTATTGCTGGATTTACAGCCATTGATGATCTTGGGTCGGAAGTCAACGATTTTGGATTTCCAAATGAATATGTTGGCGTTCCGAATTTGCTTTTACAAAATAACGGGAACGGCACTTTCAGCGACGTTTCGGAAACGGCGAAAATCAATCAGTCGAAAGCGATCGAAGGAAAAGCGGCGTTCAAGGGTAAATCAATCGCCGTTGTTCCGATTGATTACGATAATCGCCGCGACATTGATTTGTTAGTCTTAAATCATCAAGCCAAGCCGACTCTTTTACGGAATTTGCGAGACGGATCATTCAAAGATGCAGCGGGAGAAGTCGGGTTAGATGCGGCGGAAAATTGGAGTTCTTTAGCGGTCGGCGATTTTAATAAAGACGGGTTTATTGATTTTTTCTTGGGCAATGTTTCCGGATGGAACAACAAAGAAGCCAGAGGAAAACTGGCGATTTCCGACGGAAACGGCAAATTTATTGTCAAAGACGCGCCGAAAGGAACAGAGAACGCTACTGCTTCGCAATTTTTGGATTACGACAACGACGGATTGCTCGATTTAATCGTTGCGACTTCAAAAGGTTTACTCATCTCCCGAAATTTAGGCGGTGAATTTGCCGAAGCGTCCGCCAAACCATTCAAGCAATCGGCGAATTTTGCCGATGCTTCCAAGATTTTGTCAGCCGATTTGGATAATGACGGCGATTTGGATTTGATAATCAATAATCGTTTTCTGCGTAATGAAGGCGGCAATGCGAATAATTCGGAAATCGTTCGTCTGCAAGGACGCGTTTCAAATAAAACCGGCATCGGCGCAAAAATTGATGTGCGTTCGGGCAGTTTAATGCAGAAACTCGAAAGCTATTCAGCCAGCCCGATGCCTGCGCCGTCCGACATTCATTTCGGTCTTGGAAAACGCGAAAAACCCGACGCTTTGCGTATCATCTGGACTTCGGGCGTCATTCAAGCGGAAGTCGAATTTCCCGACAAATCGAAAACGACCGCAGCTAAGAATTTCGCGCCGCTGAAAATCGAAGAACTCGACCGCAAACCGTCATCGTGTCCGTATCTTTATACTTGGAACGGCGAAAGATTCGAGTTTATCACCGATTTCTTGGGCGGCGGCGAGATGGGAAATTGGCAGAAAGCGGGCGTTTATCATTATCCGGATTCGGACGAATTCGTGCGTATTACGTCTGAGCAGTTGAAGCCGAAAAACGGCAAATACGAAATTCGCGTGACGAACGAATTGGAAGAAGTATTATTTCTCGATCATTTGAAGCTCGTCGCTGTCGAACACGACGCGAACCAGGAAGTTTATCCGAATGAAGGTTTAGCGATTCCGACAACGGGCAAACGAATTTTATATACGACTAAAAACGCGCGCGCGCCGCAGTCGGCGATTGATACGAACGGAAAAAGTGTTTTGCCGCAAATTAAAAATCTCGATCGCGTTTTTTACGATAATTTCAAATCGCAAAACGTTCGCGGTTATGCCGAAACGCACAATCTGACTTTAAATTTGGACGATAAAAAAGGCTTCGACGGCAGAACGCTTTTGCTTTTGACCGGTTGGACGGATTACGCTTTTTCGTCGGACAATCTCGCCGCTTCGCAAAGCGGAAGATCGCTGTTTATGCCGAAATTGCAGGTAAAAAACAAACGCGGCGAATGGGAAACCGTCATCGAAAGCATCGGCATTTCGGTCGGGCGACAGCAAACCGTCGTCGTTGATTTGACCGGAAAGTTTACGTCCGATTCGCGTGAAGTCCGCATCATCACGAATTTCAAAACGTATTGGGACAAAATCGAGGTTGATACGAGCGCGCAAAATTCGGTCAAAACAATCGAATTAAATCCTGCGCAGACGGATTTACGCGAGCGCGGGTTTTCCGAAGAAATCAAATTCGGCGAAATGATTGCGGCAAATTACGATGTAGTTGTTAACGACGGGCGCTGGAAATATTTTTCGGGAAATTTTACTCGAACGGGCGATGTAAAACCTTTGTTAAATCAAGTTGACGACGTTTTCGTCATCTCGAAAACCGGCGACGAGTTAGTTCTGAGCTTCGAAGCTTTGCCGGATTTGCCGAAAAATAAAAAATACACGTTTCTGCTTTACGCCGACGGCTACAGCAAAGAGATGGACATCAATTCCGGCTCGCCCGACGCCGTTTTTCCTTTGCCATTCAAACGAATGAGCAAATATCCTTACGACGAAAACGAGCGTTTTCCGATGACCGAAGAAAAACAACGTGTCTACGACGAATACACGACGCGTTCAGTCAAAGGATTTCTCCCGCGCCTCGAATCGTATTTATTAAAATAGAAATTTACACAAACACTCGTTATTGACAATAAAGTCGTAATTCGTAATTTGAAATTCATAATTGATTCTATGGAACACATCAGATATTCAGCCGCCGCCTGCCAGACCGATTTGCCGAATCCGACGATGCGCGGCGAGATGCGAAAAAATACCGACCGCATTCTTTCGATGATTGATTCGGCAGTCGCCGGAAGCGCGCCGTTTTTACCTGTCAAACTCGTCGCTTTCCCCGAATTTGCGCACGCCGCGCCGGTTTTTGCGAGCGCCGCGGAATTAATCGAAAAACTCGCCGTCGAAATTCCGAACGAACACACAGAGCGGATTCAGCAAAAAGCGAGGGAACACAACATTTACATTCAAACCGGCTCGATGCTCGAAATTGATAGTAAATATAAAAACGCGATTTTCAACACGACTTGCTTGATCGGACCTGAAGGCATTTTGTATAAATATCGCAAAGTTAATACGTGGATTCCATACGAAGTTCACACCAGCCCGCACGACATCGAAGGCTACGACGAGCCGCTTTTTCCGGTTGCCGACACGCCGATTGGACGCATCGGCACAGCAATTTGTTACGATTGGCTGTTCCCGGAAGTTTTGCGTCAGCTGGCGGCAAACGGCGCGGAAATTTTAGTCCGGGTTTCGGCTTATATGGATCCGTGGAACGCGACCGCGCCGATGGATTGGTGGACGGTTATCAATCGCTGCCGCGCGATTGAAAACACGGCTTTCGTTGTTGCCGCCAATCAAGCGGCGAGTTTGAAAAATTACCCGCCGTATTCGTGGTCGGGCGGTAGTCAAATCGTTGATTTTGAAGGCAGATTGCTGGCTGACGCTTCGCCCGGTCCGGGCGAGCGTATCGTCGTCGCGCCGATTGACGTTTCCGCTCTGCGTCATGAACGAGGCATTAGACGCGGACACGATATGCTTTCGCATCTTCGCGTCGAGGCTTATCCGGTTTATCGAAAACATTTTTACCCGCCGAAAGTCGAGAATAATGAGAAACAATTATTGTCTTTCGAGAAAAATATCGAATTAATTGAAATTTCTAAAAATGAAATAAAAAATTCGAAGAATTAGACAAAAGCAAATTTGTTTTACCGTTTCTTGATTTTTATCAGTTTATTTTTCTATTTAATATTACTTATGATAATGCAATTTATAACAAGTTATTTATTAAATATCGTTTTTGAAGCCGTTCTGCTGGACGGCAATCAAAGTTGCTGCAATTTAAATTTCACAGAATTTATACTTACTGCAAAATATCGCGCTATAACGACTTGATGAACTACGCGAAAAACTTCCCGACAAATCGAACCGACGAATTTTAACCGGTTCAATTTGAAATGTACATTATTTTTGATGCAGTATATTTTGCCGATTATATGCCGCAGAAGAAACTTTAGTTATTCAGGCGTTTCGAAAACTTTCGATGTGAACTTCGAGTTGTTGAAGCAGCGCCTCGGGTACAGGTAGAACTTCTTCCAAACGATGGATCGTATAAGAAGTTCCCAAATGATCTCCGGGAACGTTTCGTTTTTCAATTAAATGAAGTCGCGCGAGCCAATCCTGCTGCTTGAACAAAGTCGGGCGGCTGATGTCCAACTTGCTCATTAAATCGAGATGCTTGATTTTACAAAAACCTGTGTTTCCCGATAAAGCTTGCAAACAGGCATAAATATCAAAAGATTTACCGCGCAGAATTTCTCTTATATCAGTAAAATGAAAAAATTCGTCTTTTATTCTCAAAAGTTTTTTTAATTCCGCTTCGGTGATTTTTTTAGAAGGTGTCATCTCGTCAAGTTCAGTTGATTCAACAGAGTTAAATGTTTCAGTTTCCGGATCGTTTTCAATAATTTGTTCTGAAGATTTTTTCGCGTTAACTTTTTGTATAGCCTTTTGTTCGTATAGTTCAGCAGCTTTTTCCGAAACTTCCTCAGTTTTGATTTCAAACGCTTGATCCGAGTTCCCTGCTTCCCTCCCCTGATACAAAGCCGCCAACGGGTCTTCATCTTCAAAGGCGTCGAGCGCAATCGGCTTACGCCACAATGAATCCGGTTTTGTCGCGTGTTCATTGACTTGTCGTTCGTCTTTTTTCAGTTTCGGCATTTTTTATTTTCCTTTCGTCGCCTTTTTTACTTTAGTGCGGCGCAAAACTTCTTCGGCAAGTTGATCGTAGTCATCCGCTGCGCGTGAACGCGGCGCAAACTCGAATATTGTCTGACCTTTTTTCTGAGAATTTTTCAGCTTCGCGTCTGTTCTGATAACAGGCAGTAGTTTATCCTTTCCGAATGTCTGTTCCAGCAGTTCGCGCACTTCAGAAGTCAGCGAATATCGTTCGTCCACGATTGTTTGCAAAGCTCCGATAACAATCGGTTTATAATTAAAATACTTGTGCATTCTTTTAATTGAACCGAGAACTCCTTCGAGACCGTCGTAACTCCAAACTTCCGGCGTGACAGGAAAGATGATATATTCGGCAAAAAGTAGAGCGTTGATGTGAATTAATCCGTGCGCGGGCGGACAGTCCAAAATTATGACATCCCATTCAGAAACGTTTGCCAATTTCATCCTCAGCATTTCTTCTCGTCGCGGCATCGCGTGAAGAATATCTTCAAGCCCCGCCGTTTTTGAGTCCGACGGAATTAAATCAAGATTTTCGCGGACGGTAGCTACCGCGCTCAGGAAATTAAAATCGATGTCTTTCAAAACATGAAAAATCGTCGGCGTTGATTCTTCGACAACATAACCGAGTCCTTTAGTGGCATTTCCTTGATGATCGAGATCAACCAGCAAAACTTTTTTCCCTTTGCCTGCTAACGAAGCTGCCAAATTAATTGACGTGGTGGTTTTTCCCACACCACCCTTAAAGTTCTGTATTTGTATTGTAATCGGCATAATAAAACATTCACTTGATTTGATAAATTTTGATCTTTATCCTGTATTCTGTTCTTAATTCAAACCCATCAAAATATACGAGAGGACTCTATAATTGTCAACAGAATTGCAAGAAATAGGACATATAGTCATAAGTAAAAATAGAGATAAGTATAAATAGGCGTATTTTCAATAAATCAAAAGTAAAGAAGGTAGGGTAGGTAGGTAGTATAATAGGTAGTGTAATATCATTGCAGAAAATGTTTGATTAACTATTGAACAACAAGTTTTCTTATTACGTCTAATTTGCCGTTGTAAAAAACTGTTCGCATCGTTTAACAATACGATTTTACTGTCGTAAGTAAGAAAAGTCTTCAATCGATATGCTAATTTTTTGATTAACAGATAAAAATTAGCGAAACGTTTTTTCCTTAGTTTAAAATTCAAGAAATTACAGAGAAACTCCGTCCGCCTTTTGCCATTAATTACGCTGTTTCTTTGCTCTCAGCTGACAATAATCTTTTTGAAGCGAAAATGTTTAATCACTTCTTTATCAATACCGTGTAGAGAACGTAATTCTTGTAAGTTTGCTTTTGCTGTTGTTCAGCAATTCGGTGTCGAGATGTTTCAGAAAGGCGAAATGCTGTAGAGCCTCAGCACGATTGTCTAGACGAAGATAGTTCAGCGACAAATTGTATTGAGCTTGGCTTCAATCCGGTCGCTGCTTGATTGCATTTCAGATAAAGTTCGCGAGCCTTTTTCTTTTTGCAGTTGTAAGGAAAATGACGCCGAGATTATTGTAAGCCTCGGCGGATGAAGGATGGAGCACTGCGGCTTATTAGAAACTCGCCCTTGCTTTATCGAATGTATTAAGTAATGAGAGCAAGACGCCTTGGACGTTGTAAGCCTGTGTTGATTCGGGCATGAGGCGGATTTTTATAGCTTTTGTGTCGGTGGCTCGCGTCTCCGAATTAACGAAAAAGAAACACGTTAAGAAAAGTGATAAAAAGATTAGACCGAAAATATTTTTCGTTTTTGTTGCTGCTAAAAACTTTTTCGAAGCGCAGTCGGCAATCAATATAAATTTTATGCATTACACCCGGATTTGCACTTCAGTTGGTTGACGCGCCGTTTTTCGCCAGCTTAGTCGCGAAAAAAAATTTGTTAATTAAAACAGATTTTGAGCGTTGATTAATGCATACGGGATTGAATTAATACATATTTGCAAGTTACTAAACACAGACTTTGTGTCTTGAAATTTTTCAAAAACAAAAATAATTGACCGTATGTGATTGAGCTGATGAAAAAAAAACTGGGTCGTTTACCGGAATTACTTTCTATTTCGGCTGTTAAAGTTGTGGGATTTATTTTGTGCATTTATTTTGTGCTTTTATTACAAAACAACTTTCCTCGCCGCTTTAGACAAGTAAGGTTTCGGGAAGTTTAGGCATTGGGTTTATCTATCGGGAAGAAAACTTAGAGACGGTATTTTTAGGGATTAGCAATGAAAGATGGAGGTTTATCTGCAATGCAGTCGAATGCAATTATCAAAGATACTAATGGAAATACGAACTCGAATTTATACGTGCAGGGTTTATTGGAGGATCGGATCGAAGCCTTGCGCGCATTGGCGACACTTATGCTTCGCGGAGTTGAGTCTTTGGAGAAAGCTGTACCGCTGACTGATAACAGCAACGTTGAATTTGAGGAAAATAATTTCTGCCTGCAAAGCGAAATTCAGCGTTACGAAGCCAGTTTGATTCGTAGCGCGCTCGTCAAAGCCCAGGGAAGCCAGCAACAGCCCCGGTTGCTCGACGTGAAGGTAACAACGCTCAACGCTAAAATTAAAAATACGATATTAATTGGCGTGTCATCGGATTCGAAAGCGAATTTGTCGCTTAGACTTTTGATCATCTGAACCCTGAACTGTACAGGTTGGCGCACTGGTTAAATCTTTTCTTAGGTTAAATAAAAGATTAAAAAGGATAGGGCACTCAAATTTTCGCTAACCTTAATCATTGTCAAGTTTACAACCGAGCATCTCATAGTCAGAACTACCTATTTTGGCGGGTTGAGACATAACCTCATAGTCAGAACTACCTATTTTCGGGCTATCTCATAGTCAGAACTACCTATTTTTTGCTCTCGCGAGAGTCAGAACTACCTATTCGCATAGTCAGAACTACCTATTTCGATGTCAAAAGCGGCTTTCAGCTTGCCTCGAACTACTCATTTTTGATGAAGTCATAGTCAGAACTACCTATTTCGCATAGTCAGAACTACCTATTTTGGCTTAAACCTCATAGTCAGAACTACCTATTTTGAAATTTCGGTCAAAAGATTTCCACAGGCAAAATTTAAATCAGGGATCAATAGATTTTATTCTCGCCTGAAGTCTGTTTGCTCCGATTATTTCGCTGATAAACGACGGGTCGGGCGTTACGAGAATTTTAGCGTCGAGCAGTTTGGCGCGTTTTGAATTGTCCAGAACTTTTTCTACCTTGTAGGAAAGCGCCACCTTTTTATTCACCATTTCATCGAGTGCAATCTGCACATCGCGTAAATTGTCTCTGAGTTGAGCGTATGGCGTTAAACCGAAATCTCGAATGATCGTCGAAAGCATAAAATGATACGGGTTGCCGAGACTCGCTTGAAGGTAATGATGACTCATTCGTTTGTGAAGCTGCCGGGCGATAACATTTTTATAACTCATCACTTTTTCGTAATTGAGTTGTCTGAACGTGCGGCTCGTAATGCTTTTTGTAACGAGTGAATTGAACCTGACAAAGGCGCGCGACTTGTTATCTTGATCTTTCCAGTCATCGCGTGTTTGCAGACCGAGAGTTTCAAAAAGGTTCGAAACCAGAACCGACGCGCCACTTTCGCTCGTAACCGTTATATTGGTGCGCGCGCAGATCAGCAGCGCGTCTTTAATTTGGTCTTTGTTGTAACTGTGACCGTTGCGTTTCAGTTCTTCCTGTAACTGGTAAAGACTGAAAGTTACTCCGGCTTGCTCATCGAGAAAGACGCCTTGTCCTTCAGCGACGAATTTTCTCAACGCGTCCTCCACTAATTCTTCGCGCTTTGAAGGATAGTAATAGCGCTCGACGCCGTTTCTGTCTTCGACGCTAGCCGGACGAATTTTGACTTTGTATTTTACGCCGCGGCATTCAAACTCTCTTTCGAGAGAATCAAGAAATTTGTCATTGATTCTCTGCACTTTTCCCCAGTGATATTTGGGAATAAAATCATACAACTCGACCGTATTGGAAAATTCCCGCTCGTTCGGCAGAAGCATCTCGAATAATGTTAACTGCGCCGGCATGCTGTGATCGTAATCGCCGAGTTTTTTCGCTTTAGCTGGAATGAGAATTTCCTGAATTGCCAGCGGCAGTTGCGCATCGGTATTTGTATTTTTTGAACGTGTTTTTTTTGGCATCGGTTTCGAGAATCAGCGTGTGATAATGCTTTCCGCAAATGTTTTTTTTTGAGTATAAGTATTATGAAATTCACAGTCCACTTTTTCAGTATTGATGTTGGAAAAAAGTTTTCAATCTTTATCATTCCATACCGTCAGAAACGTACAATAACGAATCTGGAATATATGTTGAAAAGTGTTAACTAACTGAATTTCTCAGCTTCGTTCGTTTTTATCATCGAGATTGTAGTAGCAATATTTATTTTTTTAATTTCCTTTACAAATCTCTGTTAACCTTTGCTAATTATTACTGCTAGCACAATCATTTGGCTAAGGTAGTTAGGTTAACTTACCCTACTTTTGTCCTGTACTTAGATCTTTTTTATTAAAGCAAATCTCACACTGACCTGTTATCGATTTATCGGCGTTAATAAGTTTTCAGAAATTCCAATCTTTCTCATTCTTGACCAAAGAAGTACCAAAATCCGTTATCTGCTTAGTTACATTCCCAAAAAATCCTTCAGAATTTTCACCCGTTCACGTGCAACGACAATATCGGTTTTTTTTGTGCCTTTCAATTTAACTAGAACTCTGCCTGAAAACCATCCATGAACTTCTTCGACGAAATTTATATTGACGATTGAATTACGATGAACGCGCAAAAAAAATCGGATATCCAGCTTGTTTTCGAGTTCATTCAGACTGTAATCAATCGGAAACTGTTTGCCTTCAATGTTTTGAGCGAAAGTTATTTTGTCTTCGGCAAAAAAACAGATGATTTCCGAAACATTTAGAATTAACACTTTTCCGCCGATTCTAGAAGCAATTTTATCAAAAGGACGAATCCGGTCAGCAATTGAATTGTTTGCTAAGCTTGCCAAAAGGTTTTGTATATTGATTGTATCTGTGTGTTTTTCAGAGATAAGTTTTTCCAGTTTTTCCAGTGCTTTCTCTAGCCTTTCAGCTTCAATCGGCTTTAATAAGTAATCAACCGAAAAGACTTCAAAAGCTTGGAGGGCAAATTCGTCAAAAGCGGTTGTAAAAATCACAGGCGGATAATTCGTAAGTTTTTGCAGCAGCTCGAAACCGGTCAGTTCGGGCATTTGAATATCGAGGAAAATTGCGTCGAGCCGAAGTGTCGGAATAATTTGCAATGCTTTGAGCGGTTCGGTCCTTTGCCCGACGATTTCAACTTTCCCTGTTTCTTTGAGCAGACGCGACAATCGCTTTAAAGCCAAAGGTTCGTCGTCAACCAAAAAAGCTCGTAATTTTTTCATAACAATTTGCACAGACAGGTTATTTCGGTATTTTTAATCTAACCGTTCCGTTTTCGATTATTTCCAAACTCGCTCGATTTTGAAAAATCGCGGTCAAACGCTTTTGCAGAATATCCAGCCCGTGTCCTTCCCGAATCGAATTTTGATCGAAACCCTTACCGTTATCGCTGACTTCGATAATCAAGCCGACGCAATTTTCTTTTGCTGAAACGCTAATCTCCGTTGTCCCGGAAGTTTTTGACGCGACGTGCTTGATCGAGTTCTCGACCAGTGACTGCAGCGTGAGCGGCGGCAGCCTGACGTGTTGAAACTTTTCGTCCAGTTCGATTTTATATTGCAGTCGTTTATCAAAACGCACCTTTTCGATTTCCAGATATTTTTCGGTGATTTCGAGTTCCTGTTTTAAGGAAACAAGATTTTCGGCGTTTGAATCGAGCGAATAGCGCAGCAGAGCCGAAAGTTTTTCGACCATTTTTTCCGCTAGAATCGGGTCTTCACGAATCAAAGCGGCGATTGAATTGAGCGTATTGAACAAGAAATGCGGATGAACTCTCGATTCGAGCGAAGCTAGCTGCGCCTCTTTGGCGAGTGTTTTGGCTTTCTCTTCAGCCAATTCTCTTCGGCGAAGTTTAGCCTGCGAAATCTCATAAAAATAATAGGCAAAACCGAATGTAAAACCCATTCCGAGTGAAAAAACGAGATTTCGCCAGTCAGGAATTATATTTCGTACGCCGAGCGCTGGAAAAATAAAACTTAAAATAAATCTCGCCGCGACGACTCCAAAAAACGTTGCGATAAAAATTGAAACGAAAACTTTTGTCAGACGGACGGCGATTAAATTTTTGTCCCAGCGCGGTGAAAGATAAGAAATAACCGACAAAATCAACGTTCCGATGCAGTTTGAGTAAACGAACGCTGAAACGAATTCCTGTAGAGAAAGAATTCCGAGTCCGAAACTTGCGATATTAAAGATGATTGCGACCACCGTCGCCGCCAGATTTATGAGAATTAATTGTTTGAAAATTTCAATCCATTTTTGTTCGTATATCAGCATCGCATTTCATATTACATCCGAAAGAGGTTAAAGCGACAAAATAAAAGGTAGAGATGTGACTGCGAGATACACAAAAGAATTTCGGAAAATCCGTTTGTCTTTTAGAATTTCTTTTGTGTATCTCGCAGTCAGCTTCTAATTATTATCCGGCGTAAAAGTTTCCGTGAAATCCGAGCGGAAAATGCTGACCGTTCGCCCAAATCCTCGATGCAAATTCCAATGTCTGCGCGTCGCGGATTTCGAGAAAGCTTTCATTTCTGTCCGAATCATAACCCTGAGTCAGCAGCCAGCCGCGCTCGTCGCTAACATTAGAATTTTGCGGAACAAAAACAGGTTCGCCAAAGGTTCGCGTTTTGCCTGCCGCCGCTTTTTTCAGAGAGTTTTTCTGAAAATCAATGCGCGTGATTGCCGCGTTGGCGCCGTAGCCATTTTCGGTTGTGTAAAGATAACGAGCGCTTTTTCCGGTCAATCGCGAATCGTAACGCGGAAATTCAATGTTTTCGGCGAAATCTTCCCTTGAAACGAGCACTTTATTTTTCAAATCAACCGTGACGCGCCGCAAGGTTTCCCAGGTTTTTATCGAATCCAAACCGGATTTATAGGGATCTTTTTTCCATGTCCGTAATGTTTCCAAAATCTGGGCATTATTACCGGAAATTACGTCGAACACGAGATTGCCGTCGCCAGTTTCAAAAGCATTGCCGAAATGAAAAAAGAATTGTGTTGGCAAATTGATTTCAATTGGTTTGGCTGTGCCGTCTTTGTTGTCGCGCGGGAAGGCGATTAAGCGAATTGGCTTTCCTTCAAGGAAGCTCGTTGCATCAGCCATCGTTTTTCCTGACATCATACTGCGACCATCATACTGAATCGGCGGAATCAGCAGAATGAAATAGTTTTCCGTCAGAATCGAGTCGTGCACCATGTAAAAACCGTCCATCGGCATCTTGTATAGCAGTTTAGCTGAGCCGTTTGCGCGCTCGATTTGGTAAATATGCGCGCTTCCCGGCGGGCGTTTTTCAAACCCGTAGGCGAACATATCGCCGGTTTTTGGGTCAAATCGAGGGTGCGCTGTAAAAGTCAGAAACTGCGGCACAACGCCGCCGAAATCCATTTGTCCCTCGTAATCAAAAGTTTCGGAATTAATTATGCTCGGAAGCCCCCCCTCGGAAAGTCCAAGCATTTTCCCGCGCCACTCAATGACATTAACGCTCGGTTGATTTTTCCCGCCGAATTTCTTTTTTATATCCGTTTTCGGAGCCGATGTACCGTATTCACCGTAAAGCATTTGTTTGGCGGCTTGCTCTTCGACTCGCTGCGGTGTTTGCAGAAATCTGTTTTTAAGCGAAACTTTTCCGCTCTCGAAATGCCACGCGGAAAGAAAAGCGTCGCCGTCGAAAAGATGATTAAACGTCGTGCCGAAGTTTTCTGACAATCCGGGCGCGGTTCGAAACAAAGTTCCGTTTAAACTTTTTGGCAGTTTGCCTTCGACCTTTAAATTCGTCCAGAAACCTTCGCCGCTCGCTGACTGCGCTGACAGCCACATCATCGAGCGTTTCGATTCGGCGAAAACCTTCGCTGCAGTTGAATGCTCGACTAAACCCAATGCCGCCGCTCCTAAAATCATTTTTGTAAAATCACGTCTTGAAAAATTCATAATAATTACTCCCTTTTGAGTAATTTAACGTCATTTCCCCATAAAATTTTCAATCTTCCGACGAACCGTAGAAATATCAGATGAACGGGCGAAAATCAGGGATAAATCAGTTATATGATTTCCTGTTGATAATATCGGAAGCGCACCTCAGAGATACAGTTTCTCAACAACTAAAGTCTTCGAGAGTAATTGGTATAGGTAAGGAGATCTACGTATGGTCTTGTCACGTAAATTTATCTTATTTTAATTATCATGTTAATTTTGGGCGAAGAAGCAAAAAACCCTTTCTACAAATATTCAGATTGAGTAAGTAATCGTTCACAATTAGACTTAACTATTTTGTGATTTGTTAAATACCGGAACCAAAAGGCTTAAGTAAGTATTTTAATTTGATTTTAACTGCTCCCAAATACGGCTGCCAGCGTGGGTTGCTTCGAGCCGCCTTGTTTCAGTTATTCGTAGCAGACTGCATTCGCATAAATTGGCAATCGAAATTTTAACAGTTTCCTCATCCAATTCTGCATCTCTTCCTATATTATTGTCCACAATCCATCCGGCTAAACCAACCCGGTCAGTGCCAAGCGAAACCGAGAGCTGATCAGGACTATACCGCGAAGGAAGTTCAGCAACAATTCCAAGTATCGAGACGGCAACAGAGTCAAGTTCACTTTTGGGCAAACTTAACGGGGCAGCTGTAACTTCTTCCTTTATAGTTTCTTCTAAATGTAAGTTTGAATATAAGCGCGGCTTAACCGGTTTATCTATGGATGAATCGTTAAGTGGGAGTTTAATCTGATGTGACGATTCTATGGCTGTTTTTAATCGATAATTGCCGTTCAAATTTCGCGAGGTCTGGTTTTCGTAAAGCAGTAATGTTGTGTAGCAATCGAGTGCAGCATATGACAGCTGGTGATTATCGAGCGGACGTCGACTCCAATCGCTGTTGCGGGTTGATTTGTCAATCGCAATATTAAGATGAATCGACGATTGTGCCTGCAGCGAATATTTCCTTTCTCCCGAGCGGCGAGCAGCAAGCATCGTATCGGTTATGGGTGCAATATTGAAATTGTAATGTTTGGAGAGCCGTGTTGCGTCAAATGCCGCGTTGTGAATAATTTTGAGGATTGATGAGTGCTCGAGAGGAGCCCGTAAAGGTTCAAGGCTGAATCCAGCAAGCGCGTCTATAACCGCAACTTTTGGTTGTCCATTATAGCGAAAGGCGATTTGTATGAGTGCGATTCTTTCCTGATGGCGATTCCACCAATCAATGGTTTCTATGTCGAGAGCGAAAGCAGGTATTTGAATTAAAGTCTTAGCTAATTTTATCAGCCGGCTTTGCTCTTTAATGAATTCCAGCGTGAAATCAGGCTTCGCCATAACACCAATAAATCTACTAAATTTAAGTCACATCACAAAATCAGAGGTTGTAAGAATTTTATATAAATCGAAATTTATATAAAATTCTTACAACCTCTGATTAAAAGTTTACTAACTTCCGTGTAAGCATATTATGTTTGCTGTCACTTCTATCTTTCTTTTGGTGTTTTCTAACCAGGTTGAACCGCCATCATTAAAACTTTTAACAAATCCAAATCTAAAAGGTTTTAGAGGAATTTGGCTTTTGGGTTAGAGGAACTATTTGCGTTAGGAAGAGCAAGAATACACTACAAATGGGTTTTTCATATAAATTTTTGTCTTAAAAAGTGTAGTTTTTGAAACCTTCGGCTATTGTGGTTTTCCAAAATTTGGCGACCCGTCTTTGTTCCATCCGAATTGTTTGGCTCGAACCTGTCTTGCCCAGCCTGCGCCGCTTGAACGCGCCGCATGATAAATTATCCAATCTTGTCCGGTTTTGTCTTTCACGAATGAACAGTGACCAGGTCCGAAAATAGTATCTGTTTTTTTGAATACCGGTTCTGGTTCTTTATGCCATGATTTTGGTTCAAGCGGATTTCCTCCAAGATATGTTAATTGTCCTAAACAATAGTCATCTGTCCAGCTTCCGCTCGCCGAGTAAATTATAAATGTCTTTCCCTCATGTAACAATGGTTGCGGTCCTTCGTTGACATAAGGATAACCCTGCTTTTCCCAATTATATTTAGGGCGAGAAATACAGCTTCGTTCAGAGACAATAGTCCAGGGATTACTCATTTTAGCAATATAAATATTCTGGCTTGTATTATTTTGTCCTTCCCAGCCAGACCAAACGAAATATCTCTCGCCATCCGGCAAATGTAATACAGAACCGTCGATTGCCCAGTGATTAGTGCTGCCTGCAAGCTTGCCTTTGAAAGTATATTGACCTTGCGGGTTATCAGAAATTGCTTCAATAACATATATCCGCTCCTCGCCATTTTTACCATTGTATAACGCAAAGTAGATGTACCATTTGCCGTCAAGAAATTGCAGCTCAGGCGACCAAATCTCAAGGTATTCCGGCGTATTCTTCTGTCCGCCTGTCCAAACCTCTACTCGTTGGGCGGTTGTAATCTCTTTTAGTAAATCAAATTTAGATATCAAAATCTTGCCTTTCTGTCGATCAACTGTGCAGTAATAATAAGTGTTTTGATATGAAATCACCCAAGGATCTTCTCCATCGGCAATTAAGACGTGTAACTGGTCCCCACTCGGAGGCAATGACCTCGCTTGAGCAGTAGTCCTTTTGATTTCCTGAACCGTCATCGGTTGTAATCTTTCATAAATCTCCAAAGGCATATTTTTATAAAGTGATAGCGAAAGAATATGAGTTGAAAATTTTACCAAAATAAATTTATGTCTCGAATAAAGATCTAAAGAATTTTATATCGCGCAGATAGCAGGAAACAATTTTGAAATCATTTTGAAAAGTTTCCGAGCAAACAAATTATTAATCGGAGCATCTTAATCTGCTTGCTGAAATAGAGCGCTATATTGTGGCTATTAAAATGTAGATAGCTTGAATGGTTGAATAATTTTTAGAAATTTCCGGCAACTGTTAATAATTCATATTCATCTTATTAATCTTGTTTGAAATAAGAAAAAAACGAGTAATTTGAAAAATAGTTTTTAAGGCTGGCAACTGAAAAGGAAACAGCTTCATCTTAATTGGCTCGGTTGAAATAACGAGAAGATTGAGAAAAAAATTTTTTGACATGCAACTTGACGAAAGAATGATTCATCTTAATCTGCTCGCTTGAAAACAAGCGAACGAAAATTTTAGTAGGAAACAGGTTCTCTGAAACTAGATAAATTTGCGGGGAACTTTATTTTCCGAAAAAATTGACTACAACGGGATTGACAATCAAAATTAAGCTCGGTATAGTCAGAAACTTCGCCCTGTTGAAAAAGACGGGACAGCGAACGAAAAACAAAAAATTTGATATTTGAAAACTAGGTATAGGAAGTCCAAGTGTAAATTAAAACACGAATTCGGGGGACCGAATAAAAATAAAGTCTAAAAGCTAGTAAGAACTTTTTATAACGAGAGTTTGATCCTGGCTCAGAATCAACGCTGGCGGCGTGCCTCAGACATGCAAGTCGAACGATTAAGAC